>ERZ779852.947-NODE-947-length-29395-cov-7.656953_pt1 | contig 29395 bp, 27 predicted proteins | sample MGYA00511559_ERZ779852 | MGnify/ENA primary metagenome ERZ779852 (study PRJEB29588, sample SAMEA2157977) | human gut metagenome | biome: human gut; feature: human-associated habitat; material: faeces | place: Denmark | collected 2008/2010 ...
TTATCGTTGATAAAGAAAAGAGGGTGAATCGCGTATTACGACACACCCTCTTCTTTTTGCCTAAAAACGAACATTTCCCTAATTGTTTCGTATCGTTATCCTTAAAATTTCCCCCTCCCCTTCTCTATCTGTAAATTTACCGTATGAAATTATTAATCAAACTCATACGGTATGACAATCTTTGAACAAATCTTGGCAGGACTACAACAAAAGTATTCTGGGGTGGACACTGCCACACTTACCCGAATTGCCACTAAAAAGGCAGAGGGTGTAACGGACGAAACGAAGGTAACCTCCATCGTTGAGGGTATCTCATTTCAGGACGTGATGCAAAACTATGGTGATTTCCGTGCAGGACAAGCGCAGACTTCCGCTGTTTCCAACTACGAGAAAAAGCATGGACTGAAAGACGGAAAGCCGATCGAGACACCGGAAGAAAAGAAAGACGAAAAGAAGGATGAGAAAAAGGACGAAGTTCCTTCATGGGCCCAGGCTTTGATTGATTCCAACAAGACTCTTTCCGAAAAGCTGTCTGCATACGAAGCAGAGAAAGCGCAGGCGCAGCGTAATTCTCAGATTTCGGCAGTGGCCAAGAAGTACGGTATTCCCGAATTTATGCTGAAAGACCGTAACATCCCTGAAAACACGGACTTGGATACTTACTTCAAGGACATGAAGCAGGATATGTCAAACAGCGGTTTCCAGTTCGCTAAAGCACCTGAGACAGCCGAACAGAAGCAGGAACAGGAGGCGAGCGCATTCGCCAGAATGATTGAGGCGGACACAAAATCTATTGTCGAACAACAAAACAAGTAATTAGTAAATTATGGCAGCAGGATTTAAGTACAACATGGAGCCTGAACCGTCTGTCGAGGAACGCTACGACGTAGAGACCGGACGCAGACGCAGAGGCCCTTACAAGCTGGACACGACCAACCTTGTCGCTGGTTCGTCCCTTCCATCCTTCACGCCGATCGCCGCAGACTTGGTAAAGAAAACTGCCCAAGTGGCTATCCGTGTGGAAGTCTATGAGAAATTTACAACCGGTTCCAACACCACATTGAAGATCAAGAAGAACTCTTTGGCTTATGTGGGTATGCATCTTGGAAACGGTGCACATGGAGCAACCATCAACTCCATCGACAAATCAGATAAGGCTTTCGATAAGTTGACGTTAGCAGCAGACTTTGGTGATACTTTGGAAGCTGGTGCTGTACTCTATGAAGCTACAGCAGTAAACGGTACAACTCCGAAAGTCATTGCTAACTCAGCTTTGTACGAAAGAGTACAAGTTGAAGAAGGCATCGTATTAGTCGCCCTTTTGATGCGAGCATTTGAAATCGAGCCTACTAAATTGGTTATGCCTTTCTCTGACATTGATAAGGCTAACATGCCGCATTTCCAGTTCAACGCTGCAGGTGTGCAATCACCTTCTGGTGTCTCGTATGAACTACCAGAAGCATCCGATTCTGTAATGGGTGGTATTCAGTTGGGATTTACCCAGAGCGGAAAGAAATATCCAGTAGCATTGGAAGGTGGTAAAGCTTATGTTGAAGTTCCTTGGACTGATAATAACACTACCTATCAGGCAGCTAACTCAAGTACCTTGGGACTGGTAAAACAGGGGGCAAAGGTTGATGATGCAACAGGTCAGGAAGATGCACACACGCAGTTGAACGCTCTTCTTACATCATTGAGAAACGCAGGTATTATCGCAAGCAAATAAAGAAAGGAGGACTAATATATGATGCTAACTATTTATACTCTGTTTAACGACCCCAACATCGTTAACGCTGTTATTCAGCGCATCCTTCAGACACGTAAGGATACTATCTACTGGCAGCAGTATCTGGACTTCCGAAGAACGACTACCCGTGTGTTCAAGGACTACATCGGCCAAGTTACTGGCGTGATGGCCGGTTCCATCAACTCCCGCTACGGAGAGAAGCCTATTCGTGAACGTCGGAACATCGGTTCGGGATATGGAGAGATTGCCTACTTGGGCGACCGCTATCAGATTTCCATCGACCGCCTGTCCGAACTTCAGGACTTGGTGGACAAGTTCAATGCGGCCAAGACCGCCGACCAGGTGGCCGCCATGCAGGACATCGTGAACTTTATCTATGACGACTATCGTCAAGTGCTCCTTGCCGCTCACAAGCGTATGGACATCGTTGTAGGTTCATTGTTGATGACAGGAAAGGCCCAAGTGAAGAACAAGGACGACAATGCCGGAGGCATCGACCTTTTGGACATCGAGCTTCCGTTCAAGTTCATCACTCCCGAAGCTGGAGCGAAGGCCAACTTCATCACCTACTTGCAGACGACTATCAACGAGCTGAAGGCCGTTTACGGTACCTTCCCGAAGATGATTATGTCACGAGGTACCTTCGTGAAGAACATCATCGGTTCAAGCGAGTTCGGCGACAAGTTCAAGATGCAGCTGACTGGTAACGAAATGTACATGTCAACCGGATTGATTACTTCCCAACTGGCCTCTTCTGTATTTACAGGCATCGGACTTCCTGCCATCGAAATCAAGGAAGACTATGTTCTGGACCAGTCGGGAAAGAACGTTCAGATTTACGCCGACGACCGCATCACCCTGCTCCCACAGGACAAAATCGGTTACATGCGTTTCCACACGCCCTACGAGGCCGTGGATGGTGTACCGGGACGCAATTATAGCCAAGCCGACGGCGACATGCTGATCTCCGGCTATAAGGATGGTAATGGTCGTTATCTGGAATACACTGCCGAGTGGATTCCGCAGATCACGAGTCCGAACCTGATTGTGAACTTCGATTTGTCAACCATGAACGCATGACGGTAAACGACTACATATCACAGAAGTTTCAGACCTTCGGCATTAATTTGTCGGAGGCTGACCTTTTGGAGATAAGTCTGTCTTCAGAGATAAGCGGAGAGGATGAGATGGACCAGTCAAACATCGGTCTTGTATCGGTGGCCATGGCGAAGTTCATCCCCTCTCTATTGCTCCGCGCCACTTCCATCAGCGAGAACGGTTTCTCTATGTCTTGGAATACTCAGGGCTTAAAGGAATACTACTCTTTCCTGTGCAGGAAGTATGGACTTGAAGATACGTTAAGCGATAAACCTAAAGTCAGATTCCTATGATATTTGCGCCACACATATTGCAGGTTAAAGTCACCACTCCGATGGAAACGGATGAGTTCGGCCGGCCCATTCCCGGAACCGGTGGCAAAAGCTGGAAGGACGTATGTCGGTGCCGGTGTGACGATAACTCCACCAAGGAGTTTACTTCGGAGAACGGCGATGTGTACCGACCGAATTACCATGTGGTCTGCGAGAAGAAAATCTCACTGAAGGCAGGTGATGAAGTAAGATGTATGGACGGTGAGAATATTAGAGGAACCGGCGAGGTTTACATGGTGAAGAATACGAATTATTTTGGTTACTCAGAGATATGGATGTAAAGTTTGATTTTTCGGATGTGGATAGCTTTTTCGACCAAGGGTATGCCGAGGTAAAAGCCGTTGAAGAGAAGGTCGGCAAGGAAGCTGTCGATTACGCTGTGAAGAACGGCAGCTATCAGAATCGAACCGGTACACTCCGTAAGTCAAACAAATATTCTGTTGAGGATGATGGTCTGGTGATAAAAAACGTTGCTGAATATGCCTCGCACGTCGAATCTAAAGGCTATGAAGTATCAACGGGTGCAGCCATATATGCTGAGAGACGATTGAAGGAGGAAATCAAATGATAGTAACTACCGATATAGCGAACATACTCTACCGTGATTGCCAGCCTTTCGGCATAGCCATCGTTCCCCATGGCAAGAAGCTGACGGGTACGTTGAAGGCCGAGAGGATTGTCATTCACGCCAAGAAGCAACAGCCGGGCACGTACTGGAAGAAGTCCTTCGTCGAGGTGAATCTTTGCGTCCCCGACCTGAAGGAAGGCGAAGCTAATACCATCCGGCTGAACGAGCTGGAGAAGCAGTCTCAAGACCTGTTTGACAGCGTAACCGGGCGCTATGACGGTATAAGTTACTATTATTCGGTCGACTCTATTGGAACCGAGGAGGACACAGCCTTAAAGTGTCATTATGTGAATGTAAGAATTTTGTTTGAAGTTTTAAATGTGAAATGATATGGCATTAAAACCGTTTATTGGAATTAAAAAAATCTGGTACGGCGATGTGTTTACAGCAGCCGTAACAGCGGCCACTTTGAAGACGTGGCTGGAGTCTGCAACCGAAGTGAAGAACTCCCATCAGGATACATGGAGCTACACTGAGGATGACCCTACATACACCGACTACATTAATGAACTGACTGGCGGTGTGTACTATCGTGACGTAACCGCTAAGGGTACAAAAACCATTGCGTTTACTATGGGAGAATATGAATTGGGCGACTTGGTTGCTCTTCGAGGTGGTGAGAAGGTCGGTACAGATGAAGGATGGGGATCTCCAGATTCTCCTACCATCATGAACATGGGTATCGTAGGCCAGACCAAGACAGGGAACTACATTGTATTTTCCAATGCAGCCGTTATCGGTAAGGGAAATCAGGCCGAGAAGAACATCGGTTTGGGTGTTTCTGCCGTTGCAATGGACAATCCCAATGAAGGCGTAAAAGCAGACTACTTGTTCGACGGAACAAAGGTGGAAGCAGCCGGTGCATGAGACTCAAATAATATGATTTTTTAGGATGGCGGTGGGTGATTGCTCACCGCCTTTTTATTTAAATTATGAAAGCAGCAAAGATAGTAAATGGAGCCATACTAGGAATGGATTATAAAACCGTAACAGTTAATGGCAAAGTGTATGTAATATACCCTCCTACAATAAAGAAATTGGCAGGAGCTGGATATTACCTGTCAAACATAAATGATGGCGTAACATTAAAAGATGTAATCAGCTCGTTAGGTGATATGGAAATGGCTGCACACGCATTGTCATGGCTAATACAAGGAGATGACAGCTTGTTTGACGAATTTATCAATGGAACATTTGAAGAGATTGTAGACGCTCTTGAAACAGCTTATTCTTTAATATCAACTCAGTCTTTTTTGAAGCTGTCGGGTTTAGCAAAGAATGTAGTAAACCTGACAGCAAAACAGAAATTATAGGTAACGATTGCCTTTTAGGACAGATTGCGTCATTCATGGAGAATCTTCATTTGACATACACGGAAGTCATGGAAGTGATACCATACCGTAATTTAGTCATCATGCAAAAAGATAAACTTCATACAGCATCGGGTGAAGTGATGAAAGAGGTTTCCGATGCAGAGATGTTCAAAAATAGAAAATTCGATGAATAATGGCAACACTCGTATTTCGTGTATCAAGCGACTGGGAGCAGGTCGTAAAGCTAAGACAAGAATGTGAGAAACTGGAAGCCCAACTCAAGAAGATGGACGTGAACAAATCTCCGGCTGCAGCAAGAGCTTTGGAGGCCCAACTGGCATCCACCCGCCAGCAGATGATGGGACTTGTTACAGAAGCAGCAAAAGCTGGTGTTGTGATGGAAAACGATCTGAAAAAGAAACTAAATTCCGCTTCAAAGGCTTCCGATGAGCTAACCGAAGAAATCATTAAGCAAAGAAAAATTATTCGTGAAACTCAGGATGATATTAGGAGACTGTCCGATGAATATTCAAAGATGGGTAAGTATTCTCCTAATTCAAAAGCTAAATTGGCTGAATTGAATACAGCTAAAGCGGCCTTGAACGAACAGAGATATTCCCTTGGCGAGTTACAGGACCAGCAGGCCAGAAACAGGCTCGAAGTACGGAAGCTCACCCGAGAATACAAGGAATTTGCCAGTGGAACGAATAACGCCGATGAGATTGTAAAATCACTAACAGACTCATTAAAACGAACAGCCGCAGAAATAGGTGGATTGGTAGCGATAAAGAAATTCGGCTCCGATGTGATTGAAGCAACCGGAAAGATGCAGCAACTGCAGGTGGCCCTTTCAACCATCCTCCAGAACAAATCAAAGGCAGATCAGCTTACTGCTGAAATTGTCCAGTTTGCGACCAAAACACCGTTTAATCTTGACGATGTGGCGACCGGAGCAAAGCAACTTCTAGCATACGGTTCTTCTGCTGACAATGTCGTGAATGAACTATCAATGCTTGGTGATGTAGCTTCCGGATTGCAGATACCTATTGGACAGCTTATCTATCTCTATGGAACTTTGCGTACCCAAGGACGTGCAATAACTGTAGACATCAAGCAATTCGCTGGTCGTGGTATTCCTATTTATGAGGAGTTGGCGAAAGTTCTTGGAGTGGCGAAAGATCAGGTTTCCGGATTGGTGACAGAAGGGAAAGTTGGTTTCGCTGAAGTTGAGCAGGCTTTCAAGAATATGACTTCTGAGGGTGGAAAGTTCGCTAACCTTATGGAGAACTCGGCAGGTACTTGGCCACAACGATTATCAAATATCGAAGATACTCTGTTTCAGAAGATGAATGAGTTCGGAAACAAGTACAAGGAAGTATTCGAATTTGGTATCGGTACTGCTGAAGATTTGGTAGAGAACCTTGATGATGTGATTGCCGTCATGGGTAGTCTAATTGCCGCATACGGCACATACAAAGCTGCACTAATAGCAGCAGCCGTAGCACAGAAGGCGGTCGGGTTTGTTGAAAGTATAAGATTGATAGCCATGTATAGGAAAGAGATGGGACTGGCCACCGCAGCCCAGCAGGCTTTCAACCTCGCAGCAAAATCGAATGTATATGTTGCTCTACTGGCTACACTTGTAGGAGTAGGGACAGCAATATATATGTTCACCAAAAGAACCAATGAAGCTACTGCAGCGCAGGAAACACTTAATTCGGTGAACAAAAAGGCCGATGAGGAATTTTCCAAGCAGGCGGCAACGGTCGACCGATTAAGCAGTGTATTGAAAAGTGAAACTTCTTCACTGGATCAGAAGAAGAAAGCTTTGTCTGATTTGAAAACCATCATACCTTCATACAATGCCAGTCTTGATGAAGAAGGCAAGCTGATAAACAACAACACCGAAGCTATTAAAGCCTATCTCACACAACTTGAAAAGCAGATACGGATGAAGGCTGCACAAGAAGAATTGGAAGAATTATACAGGAACAAACGTTTGCAGGAAAAGGATGTACAATCCAAACAGGCCAATTATGAAAGAGTTAAGTATCAAAATCCTATTGGAGTTGTCTATGGTGGCGATGCAGGAATTGAAGCGCAACGACATGCTTTAAATAGAATTTCATCAGCAGAAAGAGCATTGAGCAAGGCTAACAAAGAACTTGAAAACACCCAATCACAAATTAACGCACTTGAGAAAGAGATTGAGCAATCTTCCCTATCAGACAAGAAGGATTTGCCGCAGTCCACCATATCGAAAGAAATTGAAAATACAACACAACGTATCAAAACACTCAAACAAGAGCTTGCCGACCTTCGTAGCGGAAAGTTGCAGGTAGAAGCCGGTAAGACTGTAGAATCGGCTATTTCATCAAAGGAAAAGGAGTTGCAAAGTGCTGAAAAGACACTCGAAACACTTACAGGAATAAGTCGAAAAGAAGAAACCAAGAAAGTGACGGACAAACAACAGAATCTTGCCGAAGCACTTCTCCAGCTTCGTTTCCAAAACCAGCAAGATGAAATCAATCTGATGCAGGAAGGCTCCGAGAAGAAAAGAAAACAAATCGAGCTGGACTATAAAAAAGAGCTGGCGGAAATCAAGAAGCTTGAAAAGGAATGGTCTGAAGAAAATGGAGGTAAATTAACACAGGATCAATCTGTTGAGATCTCGATAAAATATTCGAATGCAGAGAACAAACGTAAAGAAGGGTTATCTGGCCTCGTTGAAGAAGAACAGCAGAAACTACAATCAATGCTGGAGAAATATCAGGATTACGCCGCTCAAAGAGAGGCTATCGAGAAACAACTGAATGAAGACATAACGTATCTGGAGACACAACGCACAGAAGAAAATTCTGCCAATATTGACCGTGCCATCAAGGTTGCCAAGGAGAAGGCCGCCAAAGCTGTGAAAGAAATAACGGATGAAGAGTCCAAGGCTCTTGTCAACGATTCCGGCATATTTGCACGTTTGTTTTCGGATTCCTCTTCAATGACAAAAGCATCACTCAAGAAAGTAATAGCAGAGGCGAAAACACTTGTCGAATACTTATCTGGTATAAGCATTGAGAAGCCGCTTGGATTTACGGAAGATCAGTTGGAAGCGCTCAAGGGAGACGCTGAATCCATCAAAGAAATATATGACGCTCTCATAGAGAAACAGGACGAGCTCGACAAGAGAACAGATTATCCGTTTGATGGAATAGTTAAGGGCTTCAGAAAGATTAAGGAATCATCCGAACTTGCAAAAAGAGCAATCGAAGAGACCAATGAAGAAAAGAAAAAGCTTCTTCAAAGTCAATCTGAAGCAGAGTATGGTAAAGGTGTTTCTTATCTTAAAGATGGAGCACTTGAAGCTTCTGATGCTGTAGGTTTTCTTAGCGAACAAGTAGCTATATTAGCAGAAGCGACTGGAGATTCTAAATTCAAAGAGTTCTCTGACCAGTTCAGTGCGTTCTCTCAAAACTTACAAGCAGCCGGACAGGGAGCTCAAAGTGGCGGTTGGATTGGAGCTATAGTAGGAGGTGCATCTGACATGATTACTCAAACTGTAGCTTCAATGGCTCAACTTCAGGTAGAAGCTCAGGAGTACGAACAAAACAGGATAGACTTTTTGAGAGAACTTGAACAGATTTCACTCACACTAAAGGATGAAAACTACGACTCTATATTTGGTACATCTAGCATTGAAAGAGCTAGAGACGCATATAAGCTCGCACAAGAAGCACTACAAAAATACAATGAAGAGCTGCAAAAGACTTCCGCGTTGGAACTTGAAGAAGAGTATAAAAATCTTGGTGCAGCCATATTTGCCCCAATTTTCGGTTCTTTCGGATTTGGGAAAAGAATAAGCGAGGAAACTAAAGCACTAATGGCGGCTTATGAGAAGGGTTATACCGACTTACAGGCAATGGCCGTAAAAACAAAGGATAGATCCGGATGGGCAAACTTTTGGGGAAAGAAAGATGAATACACGGCACTAAAAGATCTTGCCCCGGAGCTTTGGAACGAAGATGGAACATTTAACGTAGAAGCCGCGCAGGCTTTCCTTGATACGAACACTCAGATTTCTGATGAACAGCGGAAGCAAATCCAAAATGTGATTGATCTGAAAAATGCTTATGACGAGAACATAGCAATCATAGACGAACTGCTCGCCTCCACCTTCGGAAGCCTGGGCTCGGACATCACGGATATCATTTTCGATTCAGTCAGAAATGGTACTGACGCTTGGGAACAATTCCGTGAGGTTGGTTCGGAAATTATAGACGAGCTAGGCAGGCAGATGATTCAGGAATTGTACGTGCAAACCTATCTCGAAACATTCAAGGAGCGTATGCGTGCCGCGTACGGCTTGGGATCAGTTGAGGACACGCAAAAGGAGCTGGCCAACATAATGGCCGATATATATAACGGCTTAGGAGCAGTTTTTGCTGGTGCTTCGGATGCTGCGGAAGAATGGGATAAATGGGCAGCGAGCCAAGGTTTTACTCCCGGAGAATCTAGCGGTTCTGGAGATGTTTCAAGTTCTATCGAGGGTTTAGATGAATTACAAAAAGCTTATGAAAAACTTTCTAAACAAGTTTCTAAAGCCTACTCAAACGAATCTGTTAGAATACTGCAGCAGCAAAATGAAAACTTAAGGGAGCAGGCACGATTGATACAAGAACGCATAGACGCAGGTATGTCCTCTGATGAGCTAAAGGAACAGCTTGAGGACATAAACACTCAGATAGAAGACAACAAAGAGGCCATGAAGGACGCCATCTTCGGTGAAGACATCCAGTCGGCCATCGCGAACTTCGTATCTGCCTATACCGAAGCTTTAGGCAACGGTGGAAGCATACAGGAAATGTCCAAGGATTTCGTTGAAAGCATGGTTCAGAACATGGTGACGGAATCCATGAAGGCAGACGCTTCCCCGGTGATAGAGAATATCCGTGAGAAACTTATCGAGGCATGGAAGGACGGAGTTGTCACGGCTGACGAACAATTATCCATCGAGCAGATTGTAAACAACCTGAACAAGGAGCTGTCGGACAAGTACAGCTGGGCTGAAGAGTTGTTCAAAGAATCGGACATCGAGGGACTGGAAGCCTTGCAGGATGCCTACGACAGACTATCAGATTCGGTATCGGAAGCCTATTCCTCGAATAAAGCGGAGCTTCTACGGCAGCAGAATGAAATCCTCCAGCAGCAGCGTGACCTCATACTGGAAAGGCTGGAAGCGGAGAAAGCTCTTGGTGAGCGTGGCGATTCTTCGCTTGTGAATGAGTGGGAGGAACAGCTGGAGGAAGCAAACAATCAAATAGAAGAGAATAAGAAGGCTCAACTGGATGCCATCTTCGGGCAGAACACCCAGACTCAAATTAGTAATTTGGCTAACGCTTTAATAAACGTATGGTCCGGTGCTGAAAAAAAAGCGGATTCGGCAAAGGACTTCATCAACGGTATCATCAAAAGCATGGTACTGGAAGCTCTTTCTATGGATCTTACCCCTTTCATCGATTCATTGAGGGAACAAATGGCTGAAATGTTCAAGGACGGCATCATTTCAGCTGAAGAGGGAGACGCACTGGCTGGAATGGTTGAGGGGGTAATGGACAGTCTCGAAAAACAATACGCATGGGCAGACCGATTCATTAAGGAAGAGGAAGAAGTGGTTGAAGAAATAGCAGAAACATTCTCCAACATAACTTTTGAATCAATGAGGGATGATTTCACTTCTCAGCTTTCCGACATGGCAACTTCATACGAGGACATGTGTAATAATTTCGAGGAGAAATTGAAAGAATCAATCATACGAGGATTCATACAATCAAAGTACCAAAGCCAGATTCAGAATCTAATCAGTACATGGGATATGTACGGGGACAGTGAGAATATTGACAGTGACGAGATGGAGAAACTTCGTGAACAATATAAAGAACTTATCAGTGCTATGATTAAGGATAGGGACAAGCTAGCCGAACAATTTGGATGGTCAAAGTTCCAGCAGGAGGCTACATCCAAAGGGTTTGAAACCATGTCTCAAGATACAGGCGAAGAACTGAACGGCAGATTCACGGCAATGTATGAATCCGATTTGAGAAGAGAGGCCATACAATCTTCACAGTTGGAAATTTTGCGTGAAATAGCAGAATCCGGTGGAATACAAATTACAGGGAAAAGCATAACAGACCTTAGGGGGAATATTAGTGATTTGTATCCTGGAATTGAAAGCCTTCGAAACATAGCCGATGAGACTCGTACAATATTGGCAAACTCCTATTTGGAACTGCAACAAATCAGGGAGAATACGGGAGAGATTATTGAGCCAATCAAGAAAATACAGAAAGATATTGCAGAAGTGAAACTGAACACATCAAGATTATGACAGGAAATTTATTTATCAACGGGAAAGATGCATTCTCAACTTGGGGCGTCCGCATGGGTGACGGTTTCCTTGATGCCATCGACGGGTTCAACCAGATGAAAGAATACATCGAGAACGAAAGCAGACTGGAACATGGGAAACGGGTTATCACAGATAATGTAAAAGTGGATTCACGAGAAATCACCCTCCAATTTACTATTGAAGGAAACTCTGAGAGCGACTACCGGACAAAGAAAAAAGCATTTCAGACTGAACTGGAGAAAGGCCCTGTGAACATCAAAGTCCCAGCTCTCGGAAGTGAGGTTTATAAGCTAGTTTACCTTGGGAAAAGCATTTCTTATGGTATGAGTTTAGATAGATGTTTTGGTAAGGTATCGAGTAAATTCGAGGAGCCAAATCCTACTGAAAGAAGCGAATAACAAACCTTTTCCCTATTGTTTCAAATGGGAGCCCTGATTATTCGGGCTTCCATTTTCTATTTCTGAACTTTGGGGATATGATTGAAATCAAAGACATATCCGGGCAAGTAAGATTTTTCACCCCTATCAATAAAGGGGCCAAGGGAAAGTTTACCCTGATGAAGGAGGACTACATTATCCTCTGCTTTTCTACGCCTGAACCAATCCGTTTCTGTATAGGTGATTATACAGACCTCGCAGGAGTACTTGACGATTCATTAGGAGGACGATTATCCAAAGTATACGAAGTCACTGACACGCAGAGCCCAGTTCCGAATATCTCCACAGGTGGATATGATTATCAGCTTAAGATGGAAGCGTATTACATGAAGTGGAAAAACAAGATATTCAAATACATTCCTGAAGGACACGGGCAGGAAGCGGGATGGTCGTTGACAGCTTCGCTATCTGTACACATGGGCATTTTCCTAAGAAACCTCAAGGAACTTGGATATACATTCAGGGGAACTGATTTCACATTTGCAGTAGATGATACTGTTCCCGACAAAGCAGTAGCACTCACCTACTCGAATACAAACATGCTCGATGCACTTACCATGATGGCCGAAGCACTGGAATGTGAGTGGTGGGTGACAGAGAACGTTATCCGCTTCGGAAGATGCGAGTTCGGTGATGCTGTGAAGATAGAACTGTATAAGGAAGCATCCGACATGCAAAGGAGTGAAAGTTCCGGTACATTTGCAACAAGGCTATATGTATTCGGAGGAGAAAGGAATATTCCTGTGAATTATCGCCCTGTAAACGAACAGGTGGTCGTGAACGGCGTGGTACAAAGGAGGCTGATGCTTCCTGAAGGAGTGCCGTATCTTGATGCGTATCCTGGGATGAGTCAGGAGGAAGCAATTGAAGAGGTTCTTATAATAGACGACATCTACCCTAAAAGAATAGGAACGATTTCTGAAGTTACATCCTATAATAGTACGGTCGAGAATGAAGATGGAAGTATGTCGGAGGCCACTTTCTACCGTTATCGGGATACAGAACTTGAGTTCTCGAAGGAATACATTATAGAAGGCCAAACACTGCATGTAATCTTTGAAAGTGGACTTATGAATGGTATGGACTTTGAAGTAATATTCAATCCTAACGGTGATGATCCATATCAATGGGAGATAATACGAAACGAAGATTACGGACGACCTCTGCCAGATGACATAATTAAGCCTCAGGACGGTGATAAATATGTCCTATACGGATATGATACTTCTTTCGTATCAGACAAGTTAATGCCAGAAGCCGAACAAGAGCTGATGCAGGAAGGACAAAAGCGGCTTGACAAGATGATGGTTGATGACAGTACATTCACAGTACCGCTATATTCAACCTGGGTTTATGAGGATAAGGTTAACCGTACATTTGATGTTGGCCAGCGGATAAACCTCATAAACGAAGGATTCTTTGTGGATGGTAGGGTTTCTCGTGTAATCGGTTGGGAGTTTAACCTCGACATCCCTTGGGACACGCCCACATACACGATAGGAGAAAGTGCTGCATATTCACGCATCGGGTCATTGGAAGAAAGTGTAGGAACGCTGACATACAAGGGGCAAACGTTCACTGGAAGCGGAAGCTCAATATATGTTATAAGAACAAATGATTCCACACCAGCCAGTGACAGCAATGTATTCTCCGCATTGAAATCTATTGCGACATTTTTAAGGAAGGATAAGACCGATTCGACAACTTTCCTCCAACGTTTCCTGGGAGGTGCAGACTTCGGGCAGTTCACAACAGGCATGGTTGGTGGTTCTGGGGCACGAATAGACCAATATGGAGACGGTGAAATGCGTTCGTTGAAACTACGTGACTCGTTGACTGTACCACAGATAACCTTTAACTGCATCGATGTGATTTCCGGCGACAAGGCAAACAGCTTTGCCTATGGCACAATCAAGTCCGTAGATACGGAACAAATGATAGCAGAGTTGGAACTGCTGGAAGGCCAGTGGGGAACTCCACATGTGAATGACTTTTGCCGTGGTACGTTTCACAACATTATAGGAGAAAATGCGACAGAGGACAAAGAGGATGCCAACGGGTTCTGGTCGTATTCCGGTTTCTCTACATCCTATTTCATGCCGATTGAGATCCTTGAAAATGTAGCCGGAACTTACCGGTTTAGGTACTCACTACAACAGGGAACATCCGTTCACCCTATTCAAGGTATGAATTTCTTTGCATATGGAAACCCGACAGACAAAACCAGACAATCAATTACCTACGAGACACGATACTATACACGGAGACTGAAGGATGTGACTACCTGGGCCATCAACCCTACGAAGAATATATCCATGCAGGACGGACTTCTAGACGGACTTGTCATCGGAGGTATGGAAATGAGCGGTTATGGTACCTACAGCGAAAACAACTATTTTACCGGAGTGCAGATACAGTTTACCCCGGAACAGGAAGAAAATCTTCGTGGCGAATCGGCATACGGAGTGGTCCTGTCGGAATATTCCGGTATAGTGACACTGGACGAAAATGGGAATGTAATTACAGGATTCTTGGAACTAAGCGACGTGTACTCTGGGGAAAGTGACGTATATTCCGGGGAAAGCGATGTTGTCGTTTCGAATTATAGACTAAAGACCCGTATACAGGCATTCAGAGGTAAAGAGGAACTGTACTACAGTGAAACGTTCGGGAACGGAAAATTCCTGGTCGATGTAGAAACACACGGATGCACCTGCGTGCAACAGGATGGTGTGGTATATATAACAGGAGTGACTGACACGAACTATGCATACGTAGACATCGTTGTAAACTGCGAAGGGAATGCGGAATTCAGGCAGACCTATACGCTTACGTTCGTCAAAGACGGTATCACCCCGGTACTGATAGATCTGGATAACGAGATGGGTGTCCTGACTGTAGATTCATCTGGGAACGTTACCGGAGGACTGCCATTCTCTACGACCGTCCGTGCCTATTCCGGCAATGATGAAATAGCTGTGGAAGGTGTGACGCTGGACGTTCCCGAGGGTGTGACAGCAACCTCATCCGGGAATGTGGTGACCGTACAATCAGTATCAGTATCTACCACAGACCGTATTCAGATCAGTGTGAATGCCACATACCGATATAAGGATACGCTTTACATAAAGTCTGCAACGCTGATACTGGCGAAGTTCAGCGGAGGAGAGGATGCCGTGATATACGACCTGTTCCCATCCGTACAATGTATAAAGATAGAAAAGGATGGTAGCTTATCGACGGCCTACATATCCTGTCACATCAAAAAGGTGGCTGGCCAAAATGCTTCGTTTCTCCAGACACTTCCGGAAGGATTGACGATGAAATTCAGTATTGACGGAGGCGTTGAGACGGTTTACGAGTACCGTTCCAATATCTCTTGCTCCAATATTAAGGATTCAATCAGGTTCTATCTGTATCAAGGTGAGCAGATGCTTGATGCTGAAACGGTTTTCGTACTTTCGGACGGACAGGATGGAGATCCAGGAAAACCTGGAGATGACGGTAGTCCCGGGGTATCCGGGTGTTCAATAAGGGTATCAGAATGGGTTGTTGGAAAAGAATACCGAAATGATACTGGATTGGAAGACGTGCCTATACGATTCCTAGACATTGCACTTGTTCAAAATAATACGCTTGATACTGGGTGGGAAGCCTATATTTGCAAAAAGACACATATTTCTTCTACAACGATTACATACAGGGATACTACATACTGGGAACAAACGAGCCAGAATGTTGCTTCGTTATTCCTTTCGTTCCTACTTGCGAAAAATGCAAAGATTAAGTTCTTGCAAAGTAACGAACTCGTAATATACGACAGCGATGGAAATCCTACTACAGTATTATCAGGTACACTTGAAGGCGATAAGACAAGATTAGCTATAGGCAGCACAGATTTAGATAATGCTCCTTTCAGGGTAAACGAGAAGGGCGAAACATGGCAGACAAATGCACATATCAAAGGAGAAGTTAATGCAACAAGCGGAACTTTTGAAAATGTTACTGTCGCTAGTATTGCCAGCAAAAATGGTACTTTCAATATTGATAAGGATGGAAATACATCTGTTAAAGACTTAACTGCGACAGGCGGAACATTTAAAGAAGGAACATTTGAAAACATTACTCTCAAGAAATCAATAAATACTCCTAACGATAAATTGTATATTGATGCAGAAGGTAATGTAAAACTTAAAGATGTTTCTGCAGATGGAGGTACATTTAATAATCTTGAATTAACAAACGCGAAAGTAGGAGGTAATATAATAATACATGATGATGGGAATGTAATATACACTGTCCCTGCTTATGATGGTAATGCCGCTATAAGTATTTATGGTGTGGTATTTGGTTCTAATCCTTCTGCTTTGATAAGTATAGCTGGAATATATTACAAATTAAAAGTGTTTAATGGCTATATGAAAAAAATGGACGCAGGTAATTTGATTGTATCTGATTCAGACCAAGTCGTTTTGAGCATATTTGGAGTATTGTATAATTTTCCTACATCTTCAGATGCTATTTCTGGTTTTTCTGAATGGTTAAATTCGATTTGATATGGAAGAAAAAATACTAGACATAAAGGATTTCCAGCCGTATTCCAGTGTCTCTGATAGTGATAAGGTGCTGATGGCGAAAGGTGGTACCGGAACGGATGCTTCCATTACAATCGGTCTACTCCGAACCATCCTTACTGATAGGATTAAGCCTGAAATCAAGGATGGAATCTGGTATATCGGAGGTGTATCAACAGGCGTATCTGCCGGAATAGTACAGATGCGTCTTGGAGATAATGGAATTGAGTATCGCTATTCTGATAACGACGAATGGGCCATGCTGATAACGGTTTCTAGACTACAGGAACCGGCTGTAAACATAGCGGAGGAACTTCGGACGCATCCATGCAAGGTATCGGAGAATTATACCTGGATGATATGGGACGCCGTGAATAAGGTATATACAGACACAAGCATTTCCGCACGTGGACGCAGTCCGATTATCCGTGACATGATCTGGTGGGTATGGGATGAGGAAAGGGGTGATTATATATCTACCGGGCAGGCTGTCAATGATTCTTTCGTACTTACAAAAGAAGAAGTAGAAGGAGTATTTGTAGGAAACGTATTAGGACACCATCATTTGGAGTACACAGTTCCTACAATCGACAGTACTCCTACAGATGCTACATTGACATGGACAGACAGCGATAATAACCTTTATATGTTTTTTGTTGGACAGCTTTGCAGAGTTCCGGATACAACATCTGAAAAAGGATATAAGTTTTACCAACTATATGATATAAAAGATGGGAAAGCTGTTTGGGGGGAGATAAGTGGAAGTGGAAATGGAGTCGGTCGAAGTAACCCCAACTATCCAGGCGCAGAATACTTTAATGATTACGAAAACAACAAAGCAGAAGGAGTTTACGCGCATGCAGAAGGTAGGGAAACAACAGCAACCGGTCCACGAGCCCATGCAGAAGGTTATAAAACATCTGTATATGCTGCCGATGCTCATGCTGAAGGAAGAGAAACTTGGGCTATGGGTTCACAAGCACATGTCGAAGGAATTTACACTATTGGGATAGGTCCTAGTTCACACGTAGAAGGATCTACAGAAGCAGATTGGGACGTTGGAGAGGAAAGTTCTGTAATTCTGAACGACGTAGAAAAGATTAGAGATTTCCTAGGTAATTTTACGACTCAAGTTTATCCTTACGGTGAAGATGGAAGTTATTATTTTCAACTCGATTCTGAAAAGTTAGGAAATTATATTTTTCACGGAGCTTTAGGAGTAAGCACACATGCGGAAGGTATAAATAACATTGTATGTGATAAAGCCGGGCATGTCGAAGGTTATAATAATGTTGCCGGAGATATGATACCGGGTCATGGACAAGATAGAGTAGCATACGCGCAGCATGTTGAAGGAATGCATAATAAATCGGCAAGTTTGCTACAAGCAATTCATCTAGGCGGCGCTTATTGCCGTGCTGAAAGCGGACATTATACATTTGGGCATGGATATGGGATACTTCTTAAAAATGATTATGAAGTATCTTTTGGCAGATGGAATGCTTCAGAGGTCGACGGCAAAAAAGTTTTATTTTCATTTGGTATAGGAACTTCTGATACGGGAAGAAAAAACGCTATATCTGTATTCGAAGATGGTAGTGTTTCTATTCCTAATCTAAGCGGTCTTCCTCAAGATGTTAGTGAACAGATTGCTCAGTTACAAAATAATCTAAACAAAGCATTAGACACATTTAATAATAAAATAAACAGCATATTTAATTCTTTAAGCACAACTGATTTAAGTAAAAAGGTATTTGTTATTTCTGACAGCCTTGTTATTACTAATAAAATTGTTTCTGAGGTATCTGAAGATAATCTTGCTATAAATGATAATGGATTCACGTATAATGAAGGATATTTAATTTATGAGGAAACTTCTGAAAATACATATCTAACAGGAGCTTATAGCGAAAATGGGAATCTTGTATTTACTGATTCAAGCGAAGAAATAATAACCAACAATTAATAAATTATATTTATGGAAAAGATTAATTATATCACAGTTAACGGAGTAACGTATGAGATTGGAGGTTCTGATTCGTCACTACCAGTTTTTTATTTATCAGAAAATATTACAACATTACAGACAGGAGCATCAAAGGGAGATATAGATACAGCTTTAGGAGGATCAGGTGACGGCTCTAAAATAATAGAACTTTTTGAAGCAATAAAAGCTGGAAAACTTATTGTACTTAAAAATGACTCAACAGGAGCATTGGGCGGAATAGTAAATGTATACGATAATAAAACAACTTGTTTACTTAGCTTTGTCTATCAAATATCAATCAGCAATACTATTCATTGTTATCAATTATCGATAACGCATATTATTTCACAATATACGGCAAATTTCACAAATCTTACATTTGAAGGAACTCCATTTTAAAATAAATATAATATATGTTTGTAAGAATAGGGAATGATATATCAGTTCAATGGGCAATAACCCATAATGGAATACCTGAATCACTTGAAGGCAGGAAGCTAAATCTTCAACATCTTAGTTCCAATGACCTGCATCGCAACTTGCACGGATGATCATTGTATTGTCAGTAGGTCAATACCGAATAATTTTCAAAGTTGGGTTATTTATTAAAATATAATCAACAAAAATTTATAGTTATGGCAAATCAAAAATTAAATTTCACGCAGGAAGGCAGCAAATACAAGGCCAGTTTTGTATCTGCCGGGACAACGGTTGTCCAGCTGGAGAGAGAATACAAAGCCGAGAATAATATCGGCCAGCTTACCGTGTACGCATACATCGACGGTATGAACCCAGTACCCGTGAGAAACTGGACAAGTTACGAAGCATCAAGGAATATGATATTCCAAATAGACATTCCTTCAGGTGTCACGGTAGAAATCGTCAGCTTGTGCGAAGTGATAAACGCATACATAGTTTCGGGGGAATGACCATGGACCTGATTGGTATCGAACAAGTAAAACTGGAACAAGTCAGGTTGGGTGCTGAGAGGATTCCTCGGATTGGAAATTTGCGCCATGGAGAAGCATCAGACCCATTTCCTGTTGAAGGTATATATAATGCTATCCTTCTAGAGAATGGAGGAATATTGATGGGAGAAAACCAACAATATATCCAGTTGGAAGAGAGCATTGAAAGTAAGTTGAAATCATATTATAATTTTTAGCGTATATGGATATACAAGGACAGAAAATCAGCCAGATGTCCGAACTGAGTGAAGTAAGCGGACAAGAATATATCCCTGTTGTGGATAGCGGAGGAAACAACAAGAAGGTAAAAACAGACAAGTTCGCCAAGAAGTCCGACATTCCCGACATCAGCGGCCTTGCGACCAAAACAGAAGTGGAAGAAGCAATCACACAGGCAACCGCCGACCAGCTCACCAAGACCGAGGCGGCTGGTACCTATGCAACGAAGCAGAGCCTTGAAGGGCTATCCGAAGATGTGGAGCAGCTGAAGCTGTCCCAGTCACCTTATGCCGTTGCCGGCTGGGACCCCGACGAGCTGGCACCTGAAAGCGTGTCTTTCTTCCGAGGGACAAAAGACATCCTGATGAAGTACGACTTCTATCTGCTTGATACCACCGACAACACCCGTCAGACCACGAAGCCTGTCGGCAAGCTGATGCGAAACAACCTGCTGAGGTTTGCTGACGGCAGCTTTGCACCGACCGTCGGCATTACCGAGGCGCAGCGTGCGGAGTGCGACGTCGAGCTGTATCTGGACGAAGCTCAGCAACAAAAATATTGTGATGCAGGTGCATTTGACGCAGAGGCATTCTACAATGAGCACGGCATGGCCAAGCTCTACAATTCGGAGGGTGCCGAGGTTCGCGTGCTCCGCCCGTGGGAAACCACCGAAACCAAATACACCATCGGTATTGCCCGTACTGACACCGTGTATCTGCTTGACAACGTAATCGGCGAGAGCGGCAAGGCATGGAAAGGCATATTCACCAATCCAGTTGTGTGGGACGGAATTGACGTCAGCAAGTACCCTCTTGTACCGACCGCCATCGGCCCCGGCCCGGCATGTACGGTGAACAAGAAGACACGAAACTTCCTGTATCTGTATAAGGGTGAAGGCAACTGCCAGTCAGGAAAAGGCCAGAACAACCTGTGTACCATGTTCTACGACCAGGAAAAGACCTATCCTCGTGTCAACGACATGCAACAGATTAACAACATGACCTACGCCCGCTCGAACAATGCGGACGCCAACGCCCCTTATCCGTTTGCAGAAGGCGGCTATCATGCCTTGAACACGTTAATTACGGAGCTTGAGGTGCTTTACGGCACCAAATACCTGCATAACACCAACATGTTCGGCAGCGGGATATCGTCCAACGACTCTTGTGCCAATGAAGAGAATTGGCTGGTAAACGGTGGTGTCAGGTTCAAAAAAAACGGTACAGAAACATGGACGTACGCAAAATGGAGCGAACAGAAGGATATCTATTACAATTCCACAGGTAGCCGTACACATTTCAGTACACTCCTTAACAGCGAACATCCGAAAGAAGCCTGCATGGAAAGCCAGATGGCCTTCAGCTTTGCCATGGAGACCGGAGTACCCGAAGACACGGAATTCGAGTTTTACGGATACAAGTACCGTTATGTCAGTGTTCCCGGTACGGACGGTACGGCCAGTATGAATGTGCGTGTCTATAAAGTCATGTCGCAGACTTTTACGGCCTATACTTCCGATGGCACTGAACAAAGCTGGGATGTGGAAGTCAACCTGCGCATGTCGCTCTATTCCGGAGTAAACCTTGCCGGAGATGTCTTCGTGTATTGCGGTGGCGGTTATGAGCAGGTTGGTACCTGCCTTTATCCTACCAGTGCAAGTACGGGCAATCCTGTCAAGTTCTATCTGCAACTAGACCAGCTGCAATGGCACACCGAAAAAAGTTCGTCCAAAACTGAACTTGGTGTCTTTGACTTTGAAAGCCAATACCTGATGATAGGCGAGGGAACCAATCTTGGTGACGGTTACGCTCTTCGCAGGTTGCCTTATGCACCATGGAAAATCGAGAAAGGCGGAAGCATATCCACCGGGGAATGTCTGTATGTATGGGACAACAACTATTGGAGTACGACACTTAACCAGCGTGTGCGTTTGGCCTGCCGTTCTCGCGGTAATGCGGCCAGCAGCTATTGCTCGCCTCGTGCCTTGTATGCGGCTCCTGCCGTTACGAATGCCTTTCGCAACAATGGCGGGTCTGCCCAAGCCTTGATTGAGTAGGCGCAGCCCGCTGCAAGCGGAATAAAGGGGCTGCAAGCCCCGCAGAAATCCTTTCGTCTCCCGTCAAGTCCGGCATGAGGACCGAGACCTCCGAAACGGGAAAGGAGGGTTGAAAAAACGGTGAAGCGGACGGCCTGCCGTTCTCGCGGTAATGCGAACAACAGCAATTGCTCGCCTCGTAACTTGAATGCGAATAATGCCGTTACGAATGCCAATCGCAACAATGGCGGGTCTGCCCAAACAGGAACAATAAAACTTCGAGAACCGCTTCGCCGTGTCTTGGAATGACGAATATATAAGACAAGCCCGCAGTAAGGAGTGCGGGCGACGGTGGTACCCACACTGTCCAGCAAGCCCGGCTTGCAAACAATATGAAGAGAATAGATAACATAAATATTAACCTAAGCATCAGCGATATGCAGTCGGCAGCTTACAGAGCCTTCCGCAAACACGGCTCCAAGCGTGATGTCAAAGCCTTCAAAAAAGACTTCGACAACCGCTGCATGAGCCTGTTCCTTGCGCTGAAGGACGGAAGCTGGAAAGAACGCCTGTCCTACCGGAGCATCGTGAAGGTCAACAACAACGGAAAGGTGCGTAACATCCTTAGCCCCTCGCTGGAGACACGCATCTACCAGCATCTTCTGCTGAACCTGCTGGAGCCGCATTATTCACGGAAAGACAACCTGAACGGCCTGAACTGCAAACCCACCTGCGGGATTACGTCGAAGAGACACTCGCGTTCCGTCGTCCACCGGCTGAAGCATATCTTCTACGACCGCAGAGACCTTCATTACTGCCTCGTTATCGACCAGCGGAAATGCTACGAGCATATTACTCCTAAGGTATTCCGAAGAGCGTTGAAGCAAATGGTGGCCGACTCTTGGCTGGTTGACTATGCCGTCGATGTCTGTTTCGTTAACGGAAGGCTCCCCATCGGCACTCCGACAAGCCCTTTTGTCCACCACGTCGTCATGCTCGAGTTCGACTACTTCGTGAAGTCGATATCGCCTGTAAGCGTCCGCTATGCCGACGACAATTTTCTGGCATTTGCCACGAAAGATGAAGCGCAGACCGCAAAATGGAGAATAAAGAACTGGTGGTGGTACAGATTGGGAATGCGTGCCAAGAGGGGAAGTGCACAAGTGCGACCTTTGTCCAATCCGTGCGACTTCTGCGGGTACGTTTTTCATCGGAACCAAGGCAGGGTAGTTTGCGGACACGACAAAGGCTACGTATCTGTGCGGAAAGCTACCCTGCGACGAGCGAGGAAATGCCGTTCAGACAAGTCGTGGGCATCCTATTATGGCCTGATGAAGCACGCCGACAACTATGCGCTGATGCGATACATAGAAAACAAGATGAAGTTACCCGCATTGACACAGAAGATACGGATAGACCGTAAGATGGATGCCAGACATGTCGAAATCAAAGACCTGTTAGGCATGTCAATCACAATCTACGACTACGAGCTAAGGTACAATTCGCAGCGTGAAGCCAACTGGATCAAGTGCCTGGTAGGTATGGAAGAGGTTGTTGACGGAGAACGGACAGGAAAGATACTTGCCCGTGAATTTCACGGCAATTACCAAGGCATCATCCAGTTCATAATGGCCTGCGAACGCAAGTATGGCAAGCAGGCTGTCCTTCCGCTGGAAGAAGTTGAAATCGAAAACCAGTGCGGTTATATCTTCAAGAACTCAACAAACCAATTAACGTATATTGAAGTATGAAATCAATCAATTATCAGGTAGTGCCTTCCACTATGGAAGAAGACTACAACAGCAGCAAAACCGTTTGGAAAGACGGAAAAATCCAATCCCTTGACGAAGGGAACTACGTGACCATGTTCATCGGACATAAGACCGTGAAGACCGTTGACGACGCAGGCGTGGAGCATGAAGTGACCGAAGCCTTCCCCGTGCGGGTGCAGAAGCCGTACAGCCTCGATAAGGCCGTCATGGCAGGAGTGATGAACGCCTACGGCCTGTTGACATCGCAGGACTATGCAGCCTTGTCCGAAGAAATCGAGCGGAAGAGGCGAATTAATTCCGAAGATGCCTCAGTAAAAGACTACGACATCCTCGTGGACTGGATACGCGGCTGTCTGGACGGCACGTATAAGAACCGTGTGGACGAGGTGAAGGCCAAGGTACTGGCTGAGATTGAGGCGTACGACAAGTCGGATAATGTAAATTCGTTTGTCCTCGATGGAGATACCGTATGGCTTGACAAGTCTACACGTGTCGGTCTTATGAACTCTACACAGATAGAGAAATCCGCCGGACACGAAACCACTACGCTGTGGTTCTCAGGGAACAGCTACACCATTCCATGCGACACAGCAATACAGATGCTTTCCGCGCTTGAGCTGTATGCATTGGAGTGCTACAACACAACCGCACAACATAAGGATGAAGTATCGAAGCTGAATACAATAGAGGAAATAGAGAGCTACGATTATACGACGGGGTATCCCGAGAAGCTAAATCTTCAAACAAAGGAATCATGACGACGTTGATTATCTTGTCCGCTCTGTGCATTGCAGCCTATACGGCTGCGGTGTGCATTAAATTCGGAGGTGTACCAGCCTCCATCAGCGCCACCTTCTACAAGCTGGAGCATAATGTGTGGTTCGGAGCAACCATGTGGCTGACAGCAGGACTGTTGATGCCGGCCATTCTGGAGGCTACCCCTAACTGCTACCAGTTCACGGCCTTCTTGGCCTGCCTTGGTATGCTGTTGATTGGCATCGCTCCCAATTTCAGGGAGGGAATTGACCGGCCGATACATATTACAGGCGCCATTCTCTGCATTCTGTTCTCACAAGTGTGGGTCGGATTAACCTGCCCGTGGATGCTGTTGGTATGGGCGGTTTATCTGGCTAATACGGTCTGGGCGATGAAGAAGCATTGGAAAGGGAATGCGGTTTCGGCATTCCTTATGACGAAGCCAATGTTCTGGGTAGAGATAACGGCCTTATTGGCTACATATGTGGCACTATTAATTTCATTATAACATGGAAGAGTACTTGAAATTTATCGTACAAGATATCCGAGGAGGTGTTACCATCATTTTTATCTGTTCCATGCTAATCTGTATTGCATGTTTGATGGACATGTGGACAGGTATAGATGCTGCCAGAGCCAACAAGGAAAAAATCCGCAGCAAGCCACTTCGCAAGACTGGCGTGAAGATTGTTGATTACTTCAGGCTGATAATCATCTTCGTGTTAATTGACATCCTTGGGCTTTGCTTCCCGTGGTACAATCTGCCTTACGGTGCTGTTATTGGCACGGCAGGAGTCTTATTTGTCGAAGGTTTTTCCGTGGTCGAGAACCTTCGACGGAAACGTAGCCATGCAGCTGAAGTGGCCGATGTGGCTGCCAAGATAGTGAAGTGCCTCACGACCGAGGATGCCGAGAAAATAATCAAGATGATTAAGGAGGAGAAAAAATAAAGGGACTATCCTTGCGGATAATCCCTTAGCTTGGAAGCATACTCATCCGGATCTAGGGAGAGTATATCGCTGCAAAATTAACTAAAAGAAATGAATTATGAAAATACTGATTGATAACGGTCACGGGAGTAATACCGCCGGAAAGCGTTCACCGGACGGTAGGCTTCTTGAATATGCCTATGCACGTGAGATTGCAGAACGCGTAGTGCATGAGCTCCGCAAGCGTGGCCTCGACGCAGAGCGCATCGTGCGAGAAGAAGTAGATGTGCCGCTGGCCGAGCGATGCAAGCGTGTCAATGAATATAAGGCTAGCGAGGCTATCCTGGTTTCCATCCACTGCAATGCTGCAGGAAGTGGAGCGGAGTGGATGAGCGCCCGCGGCTGGGAGGCGTGGACTAGTGTTGGCCAGACAAAGGCCGACAAGCTGGCGACCTGTCTCTATGATGCCGCAGAGCGGGCAGGGTTCCAGCTACGCAAGGACGAGACCGACGGTGACCCGGACAAAGAAGGCCATCTGTATATTTTGAAGCACACCAAGTGCCCGGCGGTACTCACGGAGAATCTATTCCAGGACAACAAAGAGGATGTGGACTACCTGCTTTCTGAAGAGGGAAAGAAAGCGATTGTCGAATTGCATGTACAGGGTATATGCGAATACTTGAGCGTATGATAGATTCGATTAATGTGTTCAGGAACATTTTCGTAAGGTCACGAAAATGATAAGATAATAGAATCCTTTCCAGTTTGTACAGCATTGGAAAATAATTGCAAGGAGCTCTTTGACTTAGTGGGAACACCACTTATTATAATTTACGGCTTATTTTTTTAAAGAAAATGGCTATTTCATTTTTCATCGAAAAGTTAGAAACATATAAATCTTATTTGTAGCTTTGCAAAAAATGAGAATGATAATATGACATATTATATATGGTTTGATGAAAGCGATAAAGAAGGAGAATATTATTCCAACTTTTATGGAGGCATACTTATAAAATCCAAGGATGTGGAGAATGTTCTGTATATGATGCGCGTTTTTGTCGAAGAAAACAAAATTAATGAAGAAATCAAATGGCAGAAAGTAAACTCTTTTAATTTTGAAAGATATAAGAGAGTTGTGGATTTCATATTCGATTTATTGGCGAATGGATTAATAAAGATACGGATATTTTTTCATAACAACCAATATACGGCAACTGGGCTTAGTCGCGAACATCGCAGGAAGGAATATTCAATGTTGTATTATCAATTTATTAAGCATGCTTTTGGTTTAAGATATTCCAATAAAACAGGCACACCAATATTTCTAAGAATAATGCTTGATGATATGCCATTAAAAGGAGAAGATAAGGAGGATTTTATAAAATATATTCACAATCTTAGCTTTGATGAAGGATTTAAGTCTGCTAATATACATATCCGCAAGAGGGACATTAGCGAAGTTAATTCAAAGGAACATCTTCCCCTTCAAATGATGGATTTGATTTTAGGTTCAATATGTTTCAGATTGAACAATAAGCATAAGACCATTGACCCACAGACAGGCAAACGAGGTAATCGTACAATTATAAAAGAAAAGTTATATAAATATATCAATGGGAAAATAAGGGAACTAAAACCTGGATTCAACATCGGAGAAAACACAGGTATCAAGTCTGTTGAAGACCGTTGGAATTATCCTTATATGCATTGGAGTTTTAAACCATCATCATCAGTAAGAGACTTCACTAAGTCCAAAAAAAAGAAAGACAGCTCGTTTAAACCTATCTCGTGAGCTACGCAGCCACGTAGCCTTTCAGTTTAAAGGAACTATCTTTCTTATTACAAAGAAAGATAGTTTTTGCGTGATATGCAAATTTTTGAAGTTTTATTTGCTTTTTTTATAAGGCGGTGTTCCACAAGTTCACCGCCTTTTTTATGCCCGGGCGGCATCCAAATTCGGGCATAGGCAAAAAGCTTATGTTATGAAATGGATATATTGTTTATTATTGATTTTTGCCCTCTGGTCGTGTCGGAGCGTGAAGTATGTGCCGGTCGAGACTGTCCGCACGGACAGCATCTACATCAACCAGGTGCGGCGCGACAGCATCTACCGGCGCGACAGCATCTACATCCGTGACAAGGGTGACACGGTATGGGTGGAGAAGTACAAGTATCTGTTTGTGGACAAACTTCGCCATGATACCCTGTACCTGAGCCGAACGGACAGCATCCGCGTGCCTTATCCGGTGGAGAAGGAACTCACCCGCTGGCAGCAGATGAAGCTGGAGCTGGGCGGATGGGCATTCGGGATTATCATCGCTTTTGCTCTGATAATTGTCGGCTGGATGATATACAAGTCTCGAAAAAAGTAGTATCTTCGTCGTGCAATAACGGAGGTTATGGCTAAAAACTAACAAATGTATCCCCGGCTGCTTAATGGTAGTCGGGGATTTCATTTTAATCTCAGTCTACTTCACCCTAAAGCACACTGGTATCTCACGCGGTTTACCATTGTAGAATTGATAAACGTAGCACTCCACCATCTCACCTTTGAACTTTTGGAGTTTCCTGTTTAAATACTCCCTTACTTCATCCTTGCGGGAGAAGTAAAGACCACCCTCTTCCAGAACAGGTTCACCTGCTCCAATCCATACTTGCAATGAGCATGGACAATTTTTGATAATTTGTTGCATCTTATATTGATTTTATGTAGCGGCTTCATTGCCGCATACACAAAACAAGTAAAGAAGTGTCGGACAAATTATCCTCTCATCAGCATTATATCAGACCTCAGTTCAATGTACTCCTTGTACTTCTCCGGGTTATTGACATAATCAATCACACGTGCAATAGCCATGTCCGCCTGTTTCTGACGGACTTTGGTGTAATACCTTATCACCCCTTTTGATTTGTCCGAGTGGCCCAAGCAGTAGTCTATTATCCCGTCAGGGATGCCTATTTCCGAGGCGTACTGGGCGAAAGACTTCCGAGCCGAGTAATAGACAACCTTCTCAGCAATCCCTAACTCCTTTGCCAAATGTCGCAAAAGACGCGTAATATACCGAATGAAGTTCTCGTATGAGAATTTATACCCAAAATCCAAAAGGCCTGTACTTTTATCCATCCATCGTTCAGCAATATCTATCGCAGGTTTAGGGATACTCAACCTTATTATCATTGCTCCATTAGTCGTGTTTTTGACTTTTGTTCTTATGTATTCCAAATCAGGTTTACGGAAGTCTACTTGCAATAAATCAATCAAATTTATACCACCTAAATAAAATGACAAGCAAAACAAATCTCTGGCAATTCTGAGCCTTCTTTCTTTAGGGGCGGATAATCTTATCTTATTAAAGGACTCAACAGGAATATCAAGCTCCCTAACAGGCGCAGATGAGATTTGAAAATCTATGAACGGATGCACGTCATACTTTACAAGACGTTTTCTTATTCCACGGTTAATGATAGTTTTAGTATTCCTCATCATTATTCCGTTTGTTGTTTCCCCTACTCTCTTTTTAATTCTTAGGAATTTTGAATAGCCTTCTATTACATCAGGCGTAATATCTTCAAGAAGAAACTCGCCTTTGGTAAATTCAGTAAAGTACCGTTTGTTTCTTTCAAGCATTTCAGCATATTTGTAGCTCCCGTTTTCCCTCAATTCTTCTTCATAACCATTGCATACTGATTGGAATGAGCTATTCTCTTTAATTGCATTTCCTCTTACCAATATATTCTTTAGTTGCGAAGAAGAATACAATGATTGATTTTTGATGGAATCGAGCTTTCCCTGATACTCATTAAGGAGATTCCTTAATTTTGTATTAAGAAGAGAAGCATCCGGTCGTTTCACTATCTGACCGTTTTTGAACTGGGATTCATTATCAATGATCACATTGGTAACAATGTAAGAAGTCTCGGTCTTATGGCAAACGGCGACTCTGATTTTATGTTTGCCATCCTTGAGAACTTTAGCTTTGAAGATCGTAAGTTTTAGAGTAGCCATATAGATTAAAAAATTAAGGATACGTAAAGGATAAGTTTTTTATCTCAAAAGTGAGATGTTTTTCCTTTTTTTTAATCTACAAAATAGAAAACGCCTACCATCTTAATTATTAATTATCAAGAGGATAGGCTTTTAATTCTTTGTCGGGGTAGCGGGATTCGAACCCACGACCCCCTGCTCCCAAAGCAGGTGCG
>ERZ779852.948-NODE-948-length-29384-cov-13.862627_pt1 | contig 29384 bp, 27 predicted proteins | sample MGYA00511559_ERZ779852 | MGnify/ENA primary metagenome ERZ779852 (study PRJEB29588, sample SAMEA2157977) | human gut metagenome | biome: human gut; feature: human-associated habitat; material: faeces | place: Denmark | collected 2008/2010 ...
TCAAATTGGGTGTTTTTTCCCGACCCAAATTGGCTGTGCGCTCCCGGCGCTAACAACGTTTTGATAGCAGCAGATTATCTTGATACGTTAGGTGTAATTATCTGGCTTGCAGTTTCAACCGTTATAAACTTTGAGATTTACGCAGTCGGTGAAGTCATCCAGATCCTTGATGATATCAAGCAAAACACCGCTAAAAGTGCTTGCGGATCTATCAGCGAAGATACCCTAAGCATGACCGATGAACTCCCTGAACTATAAAGTGAGGGTAATATCGTGAGCAATAGATTTGAAAAACTTTACTCCTTGTCCGGTCAATTATATGCGCCAAGTTCACCTGTCATCATTACTGCCGGTGCACTTCTGAAAGATACGCAGACAGGCAAGGTTCTCGCACAACTGAAATTCAAAAATATCAATAGCAAAGTTATCAAAGCAATCACTGTTTCTCTGCGCCCACGCGATACCGCTAATCAACCGCTCGGCGAAAAAGAAACGCATCAAATATTAGATTTGGCTGCAAACAGAGACAGCGAGTTTGGTCAAAAAACGCCACTCTATTTTTCCGACAATACCACACGCGCGTACCAAGTCATCGTTGAGGAAGTGGTTTTCTCTGATAATACCGTTTGGAAGACTGACGGTACTCCGTTATCTGAACTGCCCGCGCAGAAAGCCGCAAGTGAGACTTTAGTTGATGTGGAGCTTGAAAAACAGTATAAATCGGAATATGGAGAACGCGCTAATTATATGGCCGACACTTGTTTTGACCTATGGCGTTGTCATTGCGGCGCTATCAACCGCAGCGATGAACAGGTCTGCCACATCTGTAGCGCAGAAAAGAGTTCAGCCTTGTCCGTCAGTATTGTACAGTTGAAAAAAGCCTGTCAAATTCGCTTGGAAGAAGAACGTAAAGAAGCTGAGCAAGCGTCGATTCAAAACAACTTGCTAAAGAGGAAAGCGCGGAAGAAAGGGGGCATTTGTGCTGCTGCCCTTTGTGCGATTGTGGCTGGTTATTATGCTGCCACTCTACTTTTTATTCCCACCCATCAACTTAAACAGAGCGTTAGTCTCCTTGAGAGTGGCGATTATGATGCCGCGAATAAAATGCTTAGTGAAATTAGAAAAGCAGACTTTCTTGATTCCCAAGTATATAAATATGGCATTTCCTTTTTTGATAATGGCAAATATCAACAAGCAATTATTCTTTTTGAAAAAGCCGGTAATTATCGAGACTCCCAGACATACTTAGCAAATGCAAAATCCGAAATTATTTATATTGAAGCACAAAGCTTAATTGAAGCAGGGAACTATGGTGAAGCAATCTCTTTATTAAACAAAATCAGTTCATATAAGGACGTGGATGACCTGTTGCAAAACTGCGTTGATAATCTTGCTGATAACCTATATCAAAGCGGGAACTACGCTGAATGTATAAAGCTGTGCGAGGAAGAGAAGGTGTTCCCCGAAACCTATCCAGCGGCGTGTTACTACTATGCCAAGGAATTACAAAATAATCGCAACTATCTTGACGCGATCACATACTATAATAAATCAAATGGATTTGCGGATTCTGAGGAATTGATTGCGAAGTGCAGAACATATAATGACTACGAGATTGCTATTCACTATATGGAATCAGGGGATTTAACTACAGCCGCGCAATGTTTTAAGAAACTCGGAAATTTTGAATCAAGTCAAAAGCTTCTCTCGCTATGTGAGGCAAACGCAAAGTACATTGGCTACTGGAAAAGCAACTTCTATTCTATATATGATTATCGTTCGGGCAGAACATATAGCTATTCTATAGATAACGAATATGAAGGCAGAGTTCAAATAAGGGTCAATATATCCAGAAGTGGCGAAGTTTTATTTGAAATTGACGGCAGAGATGCGACTAAAGACGGAAGCATTTTAACATGTCGCGAAAGCAGCAGGACAACCACCTTTAATTTGGCAACAGGAAAACGAACCGTCCAATATTATAGTGGAATTAACAATGATCGCAAATCTGATAGATATGAGTACACTCATCAGATGCCATAATTCCCGAGTTAAGTATCGGTACTTTATACGCTTCTAATTGAACTGCCGGAATCGGCATTTTCCATAAGGAAATTACCGATTCCGGCAGTTTTACTTTTATATTAGCCTTGCGTGTCCTTCAATGGCCATTTCAATCCTCTGCGGCTCAATGCCGATGTAGCGCTGCGTCGTGGCGGCGCTGCTATGCTGCAAGAGGCGCTGGACAAGGGCGATGTCATAGCCGTTGGCTTTATAAATCTCCGTCGCATACCATTTGCGAAAGCTGTGTGTGCTGATGCGCTCATAGCCCAGATAGTCACACACAAGGGCAAGATGCTTTTGAACTGCGCGTTCTGTGATGGGGAAAATCAGATCGGCGCGCTCAATGCCGCAGCGCAGACAATAGTTTTCGATATACTGTTGCAGCACCAGCGGCACGGTGAACACACGCGCCTTGCCGGTCTTTCGCTCTACAATTTCCAAACGGTAGCGGTCACCGTCCCTGACGATATCGCACGGGCGCAGTCTGAGAATATCGGAAACGCGCAAACCTAAATTGCCCTCAAGCACAAGGGCTGTTGCGATGCGCTCATTCGGACGGCAACCGCAAAAGCCGCTTTTCATTGTGGTGATGATTTCGCTGTATTGCTCTGTGGTAAGCGCCTTTGTCTTTATGTTCATGGGGATTCCCTCCGAAAGTTCGTAATATCGCGCCGCCTTGTTCGTATGCTCTGCGCGCAGAGCGAAAGCGGCGGCAATCGCTGAAAAATTGTGTTCGTAAAATCTGCCTTTTACGAACCGTGTGGGATAGCACCCCTTTTTGCGGGGTGCTATCCGTTTTCATTAGCGCCGCTTGATAAAGTCGTGCAGAAAGCTAACCAGTAGGAAGAGGAAAAGGAGCCTCGCCGGTGGAAAGAAGACGCATACAAGAATTGCAGTAATCAGCGTCCCCATGTCACGACCTCCATTTGCTTGCCGCAGTCCATACACATAATGCGGACTTCCTTTGTCGCTCTGACGCTCATGCCGCAGCACGGGCAAACATACTTCCGCGTGCTCGACGGTTTCGGAGGCGCGCCGTTTGTATTTCCGCTGTGCGTCCCTGTGCCGGTGATTTGAAAGCCGCTCGCCTCATTCCGATTCAGCAAAATGTCCGTCAGTCCATTTTGAAGAATGAAGTCAAGCAAGCCGTCCGCCGGTGATGTAATCGTCCAACCGTATCTTGCGTCATGCTCTATACATAAGTCCCGCGCCTCTGCCGCCTCTTTGAACCGTTTGTTGTGGTATGTGCCGCCTCTGCTGCAATCTTGTATGCCGTTCTCATAGTTCCAATAGTGAACCATTTCGTGAAGCAGCGTTGCCGTCAGGTTTTCTATCGGTCTTGCGAGCGTTCCCGCGCCGATGTTGATTTCATGGCTTGCGCCGTTCTTGCTCACCCATGTATCATCGCGCAAAGAAAAGTGTCCATAGGCTTTCGGTGTGGATTGTATGGTAATGGTCGGTCTTGAAAGTGCATTTTCAAAATATCTGGCGTTGAGCAAATCAAAAATCTTGTTCAGATATCCGGCAGCACGGTTATAGCTTGTAAGCTCTTTCATTTCGTATTTCTCCTTGATTTTGAAGAAAGGGCAAGCTATAATGTGCTTGCCCTTTCCCTTGTGGTTTGTGGTGAAAGTCTCTTGCGCTCTGCTTTGGTCGGCGTGTTGCGCAAGGGGCTTTTCTTATGCGATGGAAAAGCGGCGGCTGCTGACTTCCTTGGTATATGCCTTATAAAGTTCCTCGCCGAACACCTCTTTGAATCTCTTGGTGTCAAACCGTGTGCTAAGAACAGAAGTCCAGCGAACAATGTACTTGCCGAGATTCAATTCTTCCGTGCCCTGTGCCGCCATTTCTGATTTGATATCATCGCGAATCGCATCTGCCTGTGCCTTGAGTCCGTCCATAAGGATTTCCAATTCGTTCAGTTCCTCGATTTTTGCGACCATTTCATTCTGTGACATTGTAAGTTCTCCTTTCAATCTTCGGGGATTCTCCCCTGTATCTGCATTCAGTATATCACGAATTTCGTTATTTGTCAATCGAAATTCGTTATTATAGCAACTATTTTTGATATTATATATCGATTATCGTATAGACAATGCACGAATTTCGTGATATGATGTTCTACAAGAAACCGCTCTGAAAGGTGGAAAAGATATGATAAAATTCAAATTGAAAGTTGAGCTTGCGAAAGCAGATATGACACAAAAGGCGCTTGCTGAAAAAACAGGCATCAGGCCCTCAACAATTTCAGATATTAGCAAAGGCACAGTCAAGCATCTGCCTGTCGAAGCACTGAACAAAATTTGCGCGGCACTGGACTGTCAGCCCGCCGATCTTATGGAATATATCGCAGATGAGGTGTGAGGGGACAGTTTTGTGAAATTCTGCGCTTCCGCGCAAATCGAAGGGCGCACTCTGGCAACCTCTATCTACGAATAAAATTAGGGGGCAGATTTACAATCTGCCCCCTTTTTCTATGTCAAATGGAGAATGTCATTTTGCTTCCGATTTGCTTTCTAAGTTCCTCCATGATGCGTTCTGCAATAATTCGTTGATTCCGTTTGTCATTCAATATGACTTCACCGCTCGAAAGCGCGACATTTACGCAAGTAGTCACATCGAAGGACAAGTCCTCCATAAAGCTCTGATATGCGCTGGTGTATGCCTCTTGATAAAGCTGCGGCAAAATGCTGTCTAACTTCTTATCAACAATCTCATTTGCCACATCTACCACTTCTTCGCGGTGAAGACGCGCATTTTCCATTGTTCCGTGTGTTGTGCCGAGCGGCACGAGCGGACTGATTCTACTACTTTGAAAAGACATTAGGTTCATATTCTACCTCCGGTCGTTCGAGTATACAAAGCCGGAGGAATCCCCCCTGTGCTTTATTGATAAGTAGACTTCACTAAAGGTCGGTTATACAAATTTAGTGCGTATATAGCTTTTATAGAGGAAATTATAAAGGGCAAAATTTATGCGGCCTTGTGCCGATGACTCACCTTCACAAGCGAAGATTTGCTCCGACAAAAAATCTGCCAGAATCGGCATTTTCCATAAGAAAAATACCGATTCTGGCAGTTCTATTCCGGGGCTGTTATAATGGTGTATCTCTTATTATCTTCACGACCATCTTTTAGTATATAACCAAATTCAAGAAGTCGTTTCCTTATTCCGGGCCATTTGTATATTTCTTTTTTCCCGGGCTTGTAAATACACAAATCTTCGCACAGTGCCTCTTTATCCGAGTCAAAGAGTTTTCGATTTAGAAAGTCCTCCCTGACATCTAATGAGGACACCTTATCTGACGGCACATATAGTCTCGCTAAGTCGCTGTTCACTCTACCTCTGACTTGGACTTGAGAATCTTCGTCCTTACAATCTACAATTACATAGTCAACGCGGGACTCTATCTTGATGCTTGTCTCACTACTTGAATTGATAATCAGAAGATTGTATTGGGGCGGTATAGCTGAATTTTCCAAAATCTCTTTGCGCGCGGCAAGCTGATTTTCGTCCATTTGGTGCTCTGTATTATTTATGCTCCAAACGCAGATAGGGGATAGTCCGGCTGCGGCTACCATTGCCTCAATCTCTATCATTTTCCTGATTTGGCGAGCGTAGCACAGACCTACTTCGTCTTCTGATACTTGGCTAATAACTGTTTTGAGACTGTTATAACCTATGGTCTGCTTTGTTTCAAACTGAACAAGTCGCTCTTTATCAATCTCAATCTGATTGACCTCACATTGTAACCACTGGTGAACCTTTCGCGGAGTTGCTGTCAGTGCAATCACAGTTGCCCCGTTGCTGCGAACAGTCCTTTCAATTTCCAACTTTGCGATTTTATGATAGGCATTAGTGGATGGAATATTTGTAAAATGAATCAGGTTGTGAATTTCATCACAAATGATATAGTCGAGCTTGTCAATGAAAGATGCGTCCCGTTCGCACATCTTTCCAAATTTGGCATAAGTCATTGCGACAATACGCTGTTCATCCGCAAAATTTATCATTTCTGTTTCAACGCTTTTCTGCCAGTCCAATGTAGCGGGCGCGGAGTGATACTTCCTCATAATCTGCTCTTTACCGTTGGTCGTGTCAATTAGAAATGCGACCTTGTAAAACGGATTCTTGACAAGGGATGGAATGTGTTTCAAGGCAAAATAGGTTTTGCCGCACCCCGTAGGGGCTTCAATCAAATTCAGTTTGCCCTTCTGAAACATGGAGCAATCAACAAGCTCCGAGAGATACTTTGAACCCTTCATTATGCTACCTCCTTATTTTTCTGGGACAGCGCAAGCTCTCCCGTATATTCTGCGTTACGCACACCAAAGTTACGAACCTCTGGATAGCGTTCCAAAAACCACTTTTTGATGGTCGGATAGCGGAACGCTTTGCTGTGGCATTGAGAAATAAGCCGCATTTCCTCAAGTTCGTCGAGCACGGCTTTTGCCGTCTCATAATCTTCGTGTGCCGTAATATAGTCCTCCATATACTGATAGGTCAAGCCGCGATAGCTTTCCTTGTTGAGGTTGCGTTTGATCTGCCGTGTTACGACAGAATAGGTAGCGTAATCGCTGCGCGCTCTTTGGAGCATATCATATTCAGCTGAGCCAACAATTTGTGCGTTCTTTGCGAACGTCTTGTCCATAACCAACTGCCGATTTACGGCATCAACGCGTAAGTAATTTGTCATTGTTCTTACCTCCAAATTTTTTAGGCTACCGTGCTTTCAAAGAGCGCGGCACGAGTGCTGTGGAACTCATTGATTTCCGTATACCGGTTGAGAAACCAGGTCTTGATTTCCTTATAGGAACACGATTCGGCAAGTGCCTCTTTCGCTTCATCGGACTGGCCGCGCAGGTCAAGAAATTCCTTCATTGCAGTTTCCTTTTCATCATCGTGAGCCGCAATATACTTTTCCATATACGCATAGGTCAGTCCCTTGAATCTATCCTTCTTTTTGGCTGCCGTGCTTCTGACAACCACCTTGAAATCAGGGAAGTCGTTGCGCGCGCTGCGGAGTTTCATGTATGCCTCAGAACCATAGCGGCTTGCGGCCTTGGCGAAGGTCTTGGTAACTTCCAGAGTCTTCGTAGACTCAAAAATTCGGATTTCAGTCATGGTAATTTCCTTTCTGGCATTTTGCCTATCAAAGTTGTTTGATTTTTTCTTTGTGGTTTTTATAAAGTCGAATAATTGTGCTTTCAAAGTTGCTATAATTTGTTCAGTTTTTTCTTCATTTTGTTGCTCACCTCCTTGGCTCTTTCTGAAACTTATTATATACTTGCCTTTTGCTCAACATGTCATTATAATAGCACTTGTAGCCTCATTTCCCCTGTTCTGTAGTAGTCTGCGGGGAGATGCAAAATGAAAGGAAAACTATATAGAACTGCTGTCCCTTTGCCCAACGGAAAACGCAAATGGATTAGTTCAACTACGAAGGAAGGACTTGATAAGAAAAAGAAAGAACTGCTATTACAGATATCCGCTGGCACGGACGTATTGAGTGATACGACATTTGAAGAATACGCGGAACTTTGGTTTCGCGTTTATAAAGAACCGTATTTGCGGCCGAAATCGATCGAAACGCTCAGAACCACCTTCAACACACATATTGCACCATACTTGGGCAGCATTCCCTTGAAGAAGGTCACGCCGATGCAGATTCAGATGATACTCGGCAATATGGCCGATTTGAGCAAAAGCCTGAACGACAAAGTAGTTCAGATTCTGCGCGGCATTTTCAATGCAGCGGTTGACAACAATTTGATTTCAAAATCGCCTGTTCCTGTCCGTCTACGCTCCGGCGGTGTTGCGACAAAAGAAAAAGCTGCCTTGACCGTAGAACAGTCAAAACAGCTTTTGAACGCAGTATTTGGGACAAGGGCATATCTCTTTTGCCTGATTGCCCTTCAAACGGGAATGCGGCGCGGTGAGATTTGCGGGCTTATGTGGGAGGATATCGACTTTGATGCTCAAGTCATCCATGTGACTCACAACGCAGTTTTCACCAATGCACAGACGGTCGTCAGCAATGACTTGAAAACATCGGCAGCGCGAAGGGATATCCCAATACCCCCAACGCTCTTAGCGGTGCTCACAGGCGCGCAGAAAGACAACGCAAGCCCTTTTGTGCTTCACATGAACAATGGCAAGCCGCTTTCTCAAACCAGCTTCTCAAATTTGTGGGACATGGTGCGCCGCCGAACGGTCGATGACGCCGCCGATCTGGGCAAGCCCGCACGGAACTCTAAAATGATACGTTCTCTTGACTTCCATGTCACGCCACATCAACTCCGGCACACTTACATCACACGATTGTTTGAAAGCGGGCTCGACATCAAGGAAATACAATACCTTGCAGGGCACTCGACCGTTGATATGACGCTGCGGGTTTACACTCACTATCAGCATGAAAGCCGCAAAAAAGAAACGGCGCAGAAGGTCTGCGCCGCACTGGGCTGAGTCTCAAGTGCCAACGAGGTGCAACACAGGTGCAACAGTTTTGAGCAAAATATGCTCAAAACCTGTTTCAAAGCATTTTCGAACTCATATCCGACTTGATTGAAAGTCGTATCAGAGATGTAGCAATTTGCTGAGAAAATATAAGGAAAGCACTGTAAAGCAAAAAACTATCATTTTTTGATAAAAGAAAAACCTCACTTCCGAAGAAGTGAGGTTTTGGTGGAGACTGCTGGACTCGAACCAGTGACCTCCTGCGTGTGAAGATTCGATAGGGATGCCTTCTGGGGGACTTTGGGGGAATAAAGCAGGTTTGTTACAGAATTCCATCACCCGCAGATATGCTTTGTTCCACTGTTTCCGCCCCATTTTTTCTGTTCGTGGGTCACGGCGTGGGTCGCAGGGCAAACATCTCCGCCAGTGCCATCCTCTTTTTGTCGTTCAACCCATGTCTCCTTATATCTGCATCTTTCACCGCTTGGGTTCATGCATGGATAAGGGAAAGCTCACGATGGCGGTGAAGAGGTCCGCCATGGTTTCCACCCGGAAGGTGCCGCCGCAAGCCTCGGTGAAGCTCTTAGCAACAGACAGTCCCAAACCGGTGCCGCCATCCGTGCGACTCTCGTCGCCCCGCACAAATCGGGCGGTGAAGTCCACACCTTCCGGCAGCTCATTGCGGGAGGTGTTGCGGAGGGATGCGACTGCCGCTTTGCCGGTGGTTTTCAGAGAGAGGTAGACGCGGCTCCCAGGCAAGCTGTAATTGAGGGCATTCTGAAGGAGATTCTGGAACACCCGGTACAGGCGCGTACCGTCGGCCGTGATCTCAACCGGCTGCTCCGGCAGGTCAAGCTTGAAGGTCAGGCCGGATTTTTGAATCTCGCCATCCATGTCGGCAAGGGTTTGACGCAGGAGCTTGCCAAAGTCCAGCTCCTCCGGCTTCACGGGGAGCTGGTCGCTGGCGGCTTTGCTGATCTCAAACACATCCTGCACCATACTCTTGAGCCGCAATGCCTTTTGCTGGATGATCTGTGCGTAATCCGAGGCCGCTCCCTCCAGCGGCTCCTGCATCAACAGTTCAGAATAGCTGAGGATGGAGGTCAGCGGCGTTTTCAGATCGTGGGATACATTGGAGATCAACTCCACCTTCATGCGCTCACTGCGGGTCTGCTCTGCCACCGCTGCCTTTAGGCCGGACTGGATACTGTTGAGCCGTTCGGCGGTCTCACGCAGGTCTGCATCCGCAGGCAGATCCAGCGGTGTGGTCAACTCGCCGCTTTGGACCGCGGCCACATGGTCGGCCAGCAGCCCAAAATCACGGGCGAGCGCCCGTTCGCGGCGTCCCCACAAAATCGAGGAGAGCAGGCCAAGCACCAGCCAAACGGCGCATATACCCAAGAGTGCGATTTCGTCATAGGTTTCAAGATAAATGTACAAAAGAGCGAAAGAACCCAGCACGGCGAGAACCGTTGCCAAATTACGAATGGCGATCCGGCGATTGATCCGCTTCTGTATGGGATAGGCCAATTCATTTTTCCGCATGGCGCTGGATACGGTACGGTATAGGCTCTTGCGCGTTTCGGCGGGATGATAACGGTGGTCATTACGGATGAACCATACCGCCCAGAATAGCCCCAGCGCTGCGCCGGGGTTGAACAACCCCGCACCGAAGCAGCGGAGGGTCTGCATTATCGTATAAGACACATCATCCGGATACCACCAGAGATAGCCGTCAGCAGCCGCCAGCATGGGAACCGTCAGACAAAGCAGGCACAGGAACACCGCAAGGAAGCGCAGTTCCGTCCAGATATGGAAGGTCACTTTGGCGATGGCTTGATCTGCCGCGTACCGCTCCTTCCTCAGCACGAACCATGCTGCAAGCAGCACGAGCCCCACGCAGAAGGAAATTGCAAGCGATCTCCACGCCTCGTGGCTGTTCTGAAGGCTCCGGTATATCCAGTAGAGGGAGTTGTACGAATAGCTGTTGCTGCCCTTGTAGAGAATGGGGATTTGCCGCACAGCCATTTTTATGGTAACCTTTGCCTCTTCCTCGCCGACCTTGAAATTGGTATAGCCGGGGACATTCCAAAGAGAGTCCTCGTCCAGAATGTTATCGCTGTCATAGACGGACAGCTTTTTGCCGTCTTTCCAAATGGAGACTTTGCCGTCCTCATAGATCAGCAGGAAGTTGTAGCCCTTCGGCAGCTTGCTGTATTCATCCAGCGCCATCCGGTAACCGGTCACTTCTTCCAGATTGCTGTATTTTTTGCCATCGGCTGCGCGAATCGCATAAATTGTGTTTAGATCGTGCTTGTATGCGGAATCTGGAGACGTGTCCTGCGCTTCAACGAATGATGTTTCACAGCTTGCCGTTGGTGTATCCGCAAAGAACCAGATCGTACCTGTTTCGGATACGGTATCCTCAACAGAATAATCCGGATGATACCAGTCCACCGTTCTCCCAACGCCTATCGCCAGAAAGGATTCCAGATCGTTGGAGATACGATTGCGGAACACCGGTGTTTCCTGCCAGTCATTCTGCCACCATTCCGCATAATCACTTCCAATAGCCCGGCGCCCTACGGCACCACACAGACTGCCCAGCGTCAGGCTCACGCCCAGGAAAAACGTCAGGAAAGCCGCCGCGGCGCGCAAACCGGTCCCCTTTCTCTGCGGCATTACAGGCTCGATTTCCACAGTTTCAGTTGTGTTGTTCCATTTTGTATCCAATGCCCCACACCACCTTGATATAGTCTGGCTCCTTGGGATTCAACTCGATTTTCTCACGAATGCGCCGGATGTGAACCATCACCGTATTCTCACAGGCGTAGCTGTCAGACTGCCAGACCCGCTGATAGATTTCCTCCGCTGGAAACACCCGTCCGGGATTTCGCATCAGTAGATCCACAATCTTCAACTCTGTGGCAGTGAGCTTTACCAGTTCGCCGTCTGCTTTCAGTTCACGGCGCTCTGGGTCATAGGACAGGCGTCCGTTGACAATCTCGCCCTCACGCTTCTCCGCGTGAACATCTCCCAGCAGGGTGTAGCGGCGCAGCTGGCTCCGTACCCGGGCGGCCAACTCCTGGGGATTATAGGGCTTGGTCACATAGTCATCCGCCCCCATGGAAAGGCCGAGGATCTTGTCGGTATCCTCACTTTTGGCAGAGAGAACGATGACCGGCAGGTTCCGCTTTTCCCGGATGCGCATGAGGGCGGAAAGCCCGTCAAGCTTCGGCATCATCACGTCGATAAGGATGAGCCGTACCGCCGGGTCAAGCGCCTGCTCCACCGCCCCCAACCCATCGTATGCCCTGCGGACGGTATACCCCTCCCGCTCCAGCACGATGGCGATAGCCCCTACGATCTCACGGTCATCATCGACCACGAGAATACATTCGTTCATAGCGAGTTCCTCCCTTGAAGCTGTCTCCATTGTAGCGGTGGAGCCTTACAAACAAATCGACGAAAGTCTTACGAATTTCTTACAAAGTTTCTGCTTAGAAAAATGGTACAGGTTTTCGGCCAACATAATTTGTTCAGTGCATGACAGATTCCAGTTTATTGAATTTATCGTACCACAGCGCTGGAAAGTTTGCAACAGAGCCTACCAGCAGAGCAATCAACATGCGAATAAAGATTACGCAGCCCAGCGGGGCCGCGATGCCTCGGAACAGCGACACGCATAAGCGCATCGCTGTCCCGAAGGCTCTTTGCGTTCTTTGGGAGCACCCTTGACCAAGCCCCAAAAGCGGCAAAGTTTGCCGTTCTGACACCCGGCCCGGGGATGTTTGTGAACGTGCGGAACGCTCCGAGGGCAGTGATACCACCCCCACCCAAAACGCCACCTGTTTCGCCGTGTGTGCCCTTGTGTGCGATCCTGTTGGCAAAGCCGAGTGTGTACCCACTTTCGCCTGTGAAAGCAAATGTGGGTCGTTTGTGGGAGAAGTTGAAAACTGGGATGAGAAACGGTTGGGGATAAAGTTTATGGCGGCAGTTTCGCCGGATTTTTCTCTCTGCTGATAGTGGAGGTTCACAGTGAACCGGGAAATGTATGTATATAAAAGCGTGGCGGAATAAAAAGGAGTTCACTGGCAACGCAAAGCCGCACTGTGGTCGAGGGAGAGAATGCCCCTGTTTCGCCGTGTGTGCCCTTGTGTGCGATCTTTCTCCGAAAGCCGAGTGTGTACCCGCTTTCACTCGTGAAAGCGAGCGTGGGGCGTTTGTGTGAGAAGTTGAAAAAGTGCGATGAGAAGTGGTTTGAAACAGCGTTGTAACGGTAACTTTTTGGCGATATTTGCAGGAGTATCTATTGGCGAAAAACCGAACTTTACAGGGAGGTTTTTCGAGTAGCGAAGGCCGTTCGATTTTAGTACAAGATAAAGAGAGGTGCCCCTAATTGGGACCCTCTCAGCCACAAAGCCCCGCAGTGCGGGGCTTTCCGGGGTTTTGAAACCGCAGTCTAAGGTGCACCTTGAGAGGCACTTTCGCCGTCATAGGTGAACGTCAGGCACAGAAAAAGCCCGTGGCGGCGGACTTTTCAAGGTGACCGTTCCGCAGGCGTTTGAGAAATTTCCCGTTTTCAACCACCAGAAAAAGTGATTTTGTGCAGCGGCGATTTTCAGCGCAGATCGTACATATCTTGCGCCGCTGTAGTCAATGAAAAGAGACTTTCAACCGTCCAAAAATCGCACCGCTGTAACTAAAGAGAATGTCCCCGGCAGCGCAAGATTTGCGCCGCAATAGACAAAGATTGGGCGGTGCAACTCCGATGGGGCAAATGATAACTTTCTGATAACTGTTCCGTCTTTGGATAGCTTTTCCCTCTTGGTTACGGTATTGTTCGTTGCCGAAAGGGGTTGATTTTATGCCAAAGCGACGAGCAAACGGAGAAGGCAATATCCGAAAACGAAAGGACGGCCGCTGGGAGGGCCGCTACACTGCGGGCTATGACTCGGAGACAGGAAAACGGATCATCAAGAACGTGCTGGGTAAAACGCAGGCCGAAGTCAAGGAGAAACTCAAGACCGCGATCAGCGAAAGTCAGCGGCTGGACGTATCCAAAGCCGGGACTTACACAGTGGCATCGTGGGTGAAAACGTGGTACGAGGTCTACGCCGAACCCCGCATCCGGCCAAATACCAAAGCCTACTACACCAACTACATCGAAAACCACATTATCCCCGGAATTGGAAATATTTCCTTGGACAAGCTGACCACCATTCAGATCCAGCGGTTTTACAACAACCTCCAAAAGAGCGGACGGGTCCAGCGCAAGAATTTTCCTGAACTCAAGGACAAAGGCCTCAGCCCCAGAGTGGTTCGCGGCGTCCACACGCTGCTGCACAACTGCTTGGAACAGGCGGTGGCAGAGCGGCTGATCCTCGCTAATCCCGCCCAAGGCTGCAAACTGCCCCAGCTTGAGAAACGTGAAATGAAGATCCTGCCGCAAGAGAAAATCGGGCTGTATCTCGCGGAAGCGGAGCGCCGAGGTCTTCTTGCAGCTTTCTACTTGGAGCTGACCACCGGCCTACGGAGAGGGGAACTGCTGGCCCTCCAATGGACGGACTTGGACGTTGAAAACCGGACACTTTCCATCACAAAACAAGTGAACCGCATCAACGGCGAACTGGTGGTCAGTCCACCGAAAACGAGAAATTCCATCCGTACATTGGCCCTTCCACAGCAGGCGGTGGATCTACTGATTGCCGAACACAAAAAGCACCCTCGCACCCCATATCTGTTCACATCGCCCAAGACCGGAACCATGTATGACCCGGACGCTTTCCGCCGGACGCATGATAAAATTCTGAAAGCCATCGGCGCGGAACACATACGGTTCCATGACTTGCGCCACACCTTCGCCACGCTGTCGCTGAAAAGCGGCGTGGATGTGAAAACGCTCTCCGGCGCGCTGGGCCACTACTCGGCTGGCTTCACCCTGAACACCTACACCCACGCCACGGCCCAGATGAAGCAAGATGCCGCAGACACCATCGGCGGGGTAATCAGCCAGCAGATGCGGTAAGTGCGGCAAAAAACACAGGGCCAGACAGGAAATTTCCTGTCTGGCCCTGTCCGGTACTTTCCGCGCCTTTCCCCGTGTGGGTCAGCGTGTGAGTCTTGAAGAAACGGCAAAAATTAAACATCTCAAAAAGTTGCGGATTACGAAATAAAATCACCGGAATCAAGTGATTCCGGTGATTTCTGGTGGAGACTACTGGACTCGAACCAGTGGCCTCATGCGTGTGAAGCAGGCGCTCTAACCAGCTGAGCTAAGCCTCCAACTGTGGTGACCCGTACGGGATTCGAACCCATGTTACAGCCGTGAAAGGGCCGTGTCTTAACCACTTGACCAACGGGCCATATGAGACACGGGATGCTTTCGCATCCCGTGCATCTGGTAGCGGCACCTGGATTTGAACCGGGGACACTGCGGGTATGAACCGCATGCTCTAGCCAGCTGAGCTATGCCGCCAAATATTCCTGCTCGACAGGACAGAAGCTACTATACCAAATTAGATAGCCTTTTGTCAATAGTTTGTCCAAAAATTTTTGCGATTTTCCAAAATCGGGGAGAGGACCGCGCCCTCTCCCCCGTCTTTCATCGGCAAACGACGTTTTTTCCCTCCGACCAGACGGAGACGATGTTGTGCCGGTGCATCATGTAAATCGCGCGCTCGAAGCGCTCGCGCACCGAGAGCGGATGCGCGGCCTCGGTAAAGTCGGAGTCGTCGACGACAATGGCGTGGAGATAGTCGCCGGGGACAAATCCGCCGTGCCCGCCGAAATACTCGTGTCCTGCGCTGGAGCCGAGGTAGTAGCCCTCCTCGACGGTCAGAAATTCGTCCTTTCCGTCGCTCTGCATGTGGCGGAACTTCGACGCGCGGATGGACATGGTGATGACCTTGTTCATCGCCAGCAGCGCGCCGCCTGCGATATCCGACCCGAGCGTGACGAGGTTGCCCTCGCGCAGCAGCGTCCGCACGGGCGCGACGCCCGAGCAGATGTTGATATTCGACCCCGCGCAGTGCGCCGTGACGACGCCATGCTCGCGCATCGCCTCGCGCTCGCGCTCGTCGGAGTGGACGCAGTGCGCCATGACGGTATGGTCCTTCCACAGCCCCGCGCGGTCGTAGCTCTCCCAATATTGCGCGCAGTCGGGGCAGAGCTCTTTGACCCACGCGATCTCACCCTTATTTTCAGACAGGTGCGATTGGACGTACAGTCCGCGCTCCGCGGCGAGCTTGCCGAGCCAGCTCATCAGCTCGTCGGTGCACGATGGGGTGAAGCGCGGCGTCAGGATGGGCTTGACGGTCTGGAAGCGCCCGCACGCGTCCAGCCAGCGCAGCGTTTCGCGCTTGGACTGCTCGGTCGTCTCCTGAAGCTCGGGGCTGCCGTTGCGGTCCATGTTGACCTTGCCGACATAGCCCGTGACGCCCGCCTTTTCGAGCTCTTCCATCAAAATGAGCGTCGCGTCCGTGTGAAGGGAGGAAAACATGCAAACGCGCGTCGTGCCGCTCGTGATGAGGTCGCTCGCGAGCTTTTTGTAAATGCGGCGGGCGTAGTCGCTGTCTTCAAAGCGCGCCTCGGTCTTGAACGTGTAGGTGTTGAGCCAGTCGATCAGCGGCAGGTCCATGCCCATGCCGAGCATGGGGTACTGCGGCGCGTGCAGGTGCATGTCGACAAAAGACGGCATGATGAGGCTATCACCGTAGTCGATGACTTCCGCGTCGGCGTTCTGCGGCACGGCCTTTTCAACGCTTTGGATGCTGCCGTCGTCATGCAGGACGAGGCAGCCGTGCTCGACGATCTCGAGCTTGCCGAGCGCCGGTGCGGAAACGAGATTGCCCTTGAGGATCTTCATATCAGTCACTCCTGTTTTAGCTTTGTGCAAAAGAAAGAGCGCCCCGCCCGGGGACTTCTCCCCCGGCTGAGCACCCATAGCAGAGCCTTTCGGCGGCTCCGTAGAAACTTTCGCGCCATGTAAGCGAAACTATATGAGTTTTTCTCCGCTGCCATCACCATACCACGCGAAAGCGAAAATTGCAAGCGAAAAGCGGCGGGCGCGCTATGTCATATCGGCGCAAGTGCGCACATAGGATTGTCCCAAGAGGTGAATCACGATGCAAAAGAAACGGACAGGACGGATGCTGTGTTCGCTCGCGCTCTCGGCGGTGACGCTCTGGGGCGTGAGCGTCACGGCGCCGGCGAAGGACGCGCGCGATGCGCTCCGCACGCTCAAGGACGAGACGCTGGGCGTGATGCTGCTGAGATATGAGCGCGGCGACGGCGGGGAGGACTTTCTCAGCCTGCGAACGTCGCTCGCGCTGCACGCGACGCCGCTTCTGCGCGAGGGCGAGGAGAACATCGCGCAGGCATGGTCGGCAGAGCTTGAGCAAAAGCCCGATGACAGCGCGGACGAAACGGGCGACGCGCAGGACAACGAGGGCACGGTGCTCACGCAGGAGGAGACGCCGGACGAGATCGCCGTGACGGAAAACGGCTCGCCCGCCCGCACGCTCAAGGCGTCCGACCCCTCGGGCTATACGGTATTCGGCAATGTGTACATCAACAACGGCTCGGATGCCGCGCTCGACGCCTCGATGCTCTCGGGCGATTATGCAGCAAAGCTCGGTGCGGAGGGGCCGCAGGTGCTCATCATCCACACCCACGGCTCGGAGAGCTACACCATGCCGCCGGGGCAGGAATACGACGTGTCCGACACGTTCCGCACGCTGGACACGAACTGCAACATGATCCGCATCGGCGACGAAATGGCGCAGGTGCTGACCGACGCGGGCATCAGCGTCGTGCACGACCGCTCGCTCTACGACTATCCGAGCTATTCGGGCGCTTACAACCGCTCGCTCGCGTCGATCGAGAGCTATCTGCAAAAGTACCCCTCGATCTCGTTCGTGCTCGATGTGCACCGCGACGCGGTGCAGGACGCGAACGGCCAGCAGTTCAAGCTGCTGTGCGGCGAAGATAAAAACGCCGCACAGCTCGAATTCGTCATCGGGTCGAACGGCGGAGGCCTGAGTCACGATCTCTGGCGCGAGAACTTAAAGCTCGCCTGCGCCGTGCAGGAAACGCTGTACAAAGACTATCCGACCCTCATGCGCCCCGTCACCGTGCGCAACTCCCGCTACAACCAGCACATGACGACGGGCTCGCTTCTCGTCGAGGTTGGTACGGCGGGCAATTCGCTCGAAGAAGCCGTCAACGCCGCGCGGCTTTTTGCCGCGGGCTTTGCCAAAACGATACAAAACGGGACGTAACGGCGCTCCCGCCGCCAAAATAGACGGAAAGAGGCAAAAAAAGCACAAATTCTTGTCAAAGTTGCCGTGTTGCATTCTGCACAAAAATCCTGTTAAATGGAAGTTACCATTTCAATCGAAAAATTTCGTCAGAAATTATTTTTTCAGGAGGGGTAATTCCATGGAGCTTCTTCAGGAGCGCATCCGCCGCGAGGGCAGAGTCCTGCCCGGCAACATCGTCAAGGTCGACGGTTTCCTCAACCACCGCGTCGACACCCGTCTGCTCGAGGACATTGCGGACGAGTTCGCCAAGTATTTCGACACCAGCAAGATCACTGTCGTTCTGACGGCGGAGGCCAGCGGCATCGCGCTTGCGACCATCTGCGCGCAGAAGTACGGCGTCCCCATGCTCTTCGCCAAGAAGGCCAAGAGCGACAACATCGAAAGCGGCCTGTACCAGAGCGAGGTGTTCTCCTACACCTACAAGAAGAGAGTCACGCTGCTCGTCTCCCAGGAGTGGCTGAACGCGGACGACCACGTGCTCATCATCGACGACTTCATGGCCAACGGCTTCGCCGTGCAGGGCCTTGTCGATATCGTCAACGAGGCGGGCGCGAAGCTCGAAGGCATCGGCATCGCCGTGGAAAAGGGCTTCCAGGGCGGCGGTGACCGCTTCCGCGCGAGTGGTATCCCCTACAAGGCACTCGCCGTCATCGAAAAGGCGGACGAGAACGGATTTGTCTTCCGCGAGGAATAAGTTCTTCAAAAAAGAGAGGCTGGCCATTTGGCCAGCCTCTCTTTTTTGAGCAGGTTTGCACTGCGCTTCGTGCCTTGCCGCCCGTAGGGCGTCTGCGACACGCGCTCCGTGAGAAGTGTTTTTTGGCACGCGCATGTCGCGCCAAAAAACGATTAAAATTTATTTCGCGTCTGCGGACGCGAAAGTCTGCGACGCTGGCGCCTGTTTTCTGCCCGTAGGGCAGAAAATGCGGCGGGTGCGAGACGGAAGTTGGTGCGTCGATTTTTAGTGCGGAGGGCCTGTTCACTGCCGGAGGCAGCGAATGCGGCACGGGAGGGATTTTGCCTGTTTGCCGCCGGAGGCGGCAAATGCGGCGGGAAAAATTACGGTTAGTTGCCGTTCATTGCTTCTGTGGGAGCGTAGTAGTTTTCTGAGGCGATGATCGTGCCGTCGTTCAGGGTGACCATCATGCGGTCCATGTCTTTGTCGATGTCGATGCTTTTCACATCGAGCTGTGAAAAGTTGCCCGCGTAGAAAAATGTGAGAATCGGATACTCGTTGTCCGCCCAGTTGATCTTGGCTTCGACACCGTCTCTGCACGAGGGCTCGTAATTTTCCATGGCAAAGGTCCCGACGAAGTCAGTGGAAGACCATGTTTTCCTGAGCGTGCCGGAAATGGTGATGGAGGAGGGCGCGTAAGTCGTACCGTTGTCCTCGTAGACCCTTGTGGGGACTGCTTTGTCGATGTTTTTTCGCGTCCCGCGGATGCCGAGCAGGACGATGGCGCAAAGGACGGCGAGCAGAAGAATGAGGGCCGTTTTTCTCTTTTTGCGGTTCATCGTGTGCATCTCCTTGTCCTGTTAAATTTTGATGTAAAATTGCCCCTCAGAAAAGCGTACACACCCATGCGAGGGCAGCGGATAGGGGGACGTAGAGCAGAAAGTGCGTAAGATGCGCTTTTTTGTTGTACCCGAACAGCTGCGGGGCGGCGATGCCCTTGACCTCGGGGTAAAAATGAGAAAAGAAGTTCGAATGGCACAGCAGCACCCAGTCGAAAAAGAGAATGTCGTAGGCCTCCATGACATAGAGGATCACGAGATACCGCGTGAAAAACGCGCCGAAGGTGACACCGTTCCGAACGCCGTCCCACGCGGCGAGGACTGCCGCACCGAGAAACAGCAGCATCGCCAAGATGCCGAGGTACCAGCCGAGGATATGCGCGCCGCGGAAGCGCTCGGCTTTTCTCTCAGGAACGGCGGCGAAGACCTCACGCGGCGCGGAGGAGAAGAATTTCTTCTCCTGAATGAGCCCAACGCCGGCGTACAGTAGGAGAAAATACGCCGCCATGACGAGAAACGATGCAAGCAGGGTGATCTTCATTTCTGTTGATGCCTCTTTTGCTGTCGTTTTTTGCCGCTTTACAGGCGGTAGAGCGCGGGCCGCCGGTCGTGGAAAACGGGGACGCGGGCGCGGAGGGGCGCGATGGAGGAAAGGTCCAAGTCGGCGGTGACGATCTCCTCTTCCCCGCCGCCCTGGGCTAAGACCGCGCCCAGCGGGTCGAGGATGCGCGAAAAGCCGCCATACAGCGTGCCGTCGCGCTCGCCGCAGGCGTTGCACGAGACGACAAAGAGCTGGTTTTCGATCGCGCGGGCGGCGGTGAGCGTCTCCCAGTGGTATTGGCGCGCCGCCGTCCACTGGGCGGGCAGGAACATGACCTGCGCTCCGCGCAGCGCCAGCGTGCGCCACAGCTCGGGAAAGCGCACCTCGTAGCAGATGAGAAGGCCGCAGCGCACGCTATCCAGCGTGAAGGTGACGAGGTGATCGCCGGGGGTGTAGACCTCGTGCTCGCCCATCGGCGTGAAGGGATGGGTCTTGTCGTATTCGGAGATGCACGCGCCCGCGCGGTCAAAGACGCAGGCGGTGTTGTAGATGTGCCCGCCGCGGTTGTTCGACACGCTCCCCGCCACGATGTTGACGTTCAGCTCGCGCGCGAGCGGGGAAAAGCGCGCGCGGACGGCCTTTGCGTCCTCATCGCTCACCGCGGCAAGGTCGCCCGCGGGCATGAAGCCCGTGTTCCACGTCTCGGGCAGGACGACAACGTCGGGGCCGTTTTCCCCGACAGCGCGGCGCACGAGCGCCTCCGCGCGGTCAAAGTTCGCTTTGCTCTCCAGCGAGCGCATATTCATCTGGATCACGCTGACCTTCATGGTGGTGTCCTCCAAAATCGTTTTGATACGGTCATTATACGAAAAGAAAGCATGCATTGCAATGCACAACAAAAAGAGGACGGCAAAGGCCGTCCTCTTTTTTGCTGAAAAAAGCCTCGCAGAGTTTTACCCGCAAGGGGTATGCGGCATCCGTAAAGCAGCAGAGTTGCTAACGGCTGCCCAAGCGCCGCGTATGGCAAAATAAGCGTCGCAGACTTTGCGCCGCGCACGGCGCAAATAAATTGAAATCGTTTTTTGGAACGACATGTGCGTGCCAAAAAACACTTTGCACGGAGCGAACGTGCGCGCCTTTGGCGCGTGCGCTGAGCGCAGTGAAATTCTGCTCAAAAAACTGACTTTGTCAGTTTTTTGAAGTGCGCAGCGCTCTGATTGCATTGAGAACCGCTAAGACCATCACGCCGACGTCGGCGAAGATGCCCATCCACATGTTGGCGATACCGATGGCGACGAGCAGCAGGCACGTCAGCTTCACGCCGAGCGAGAAAACGATGTTCTCGTACACGATGCGGATGCACTTGCGCGAGATCTGGATGCCCTTGGCGATCTTCATCGGATCGTCGTCCATCAGCACGACGTCCGCTGCCTCAATGGCGGCGTCGGAGCCCATCGCGCCCATCGCGATGCCGATATCCGCGCGGGAGAGCACGGGCGCGTCGTTGATGCCGTCGCCGACGAAGGCGAGGCAGTCATCCTTGCCCTTTTCACCCAGCAGGCGCTCGAGGCGCGCGACCTTGTCGCCCGGAAGCAGCTCTGCGTGCACTTCATCGACGCCGAGCTCCTGCGCGACGTGATCGGCGACCTTCTGAATGTCGCCCGTGAGCATGACGGTCTTCTGCACGCCCGCGCGCTTGAGGGCCGCGATGGCATCGCGCGCGTCGCTCTTTACCACGTCGGAGATCACGATATGGCCGGCGTACTCGCCGTCGACCGCCATGTGGACGATCGTGCCGACGCTGTGGCACTCCTGCCACTTGACGCCGAGCTCATCCATGAGCTTGCCGTTGCCCGCGGCCACGCTGTGGCCGTCCACGGCCGCGACCACGCCGCGGCCGCTGCGCTCTTCGATGTCCGTCACGCGGGAGCGGTCGAGCTCCACGCCGCAGGCCTTCTGTAAGCTCCTGCTGATGGGGTGCGAGGACGCGCACTCGGCGAGTGCCGCGTATTCAAGCAGCTTGCGGTCCTCCATCGGGCTGTGGTGCACGCCCGTGACCTCGAACACGCCCTGTGTGAGCGTGCCGGTCTTGTCGAAGACAACGATCTTGGTTTTCGACAGGGCCTCCAAGTAGTTCGAGCCCTTGATGAGAATGCCCTCGTGTCCTGCGCCGCCGAGACCCGCGAAGAAGCTGAGCGGGATGCTGATGACCAGCGCGCAGGGACACGAGATGACAAGGAACGTGAGCGCGCGGTAGATCCACACGCCCCAGGAGGCGGCATTGCCCATCAAAAGATTGATGACCGGGGGCAAAATGGCCAGCGCCAGCGCGCTGTAGCACACGGCGGGAGTATAGACGCGGGCAAACCGGGAGATGAACGCCTCGGAGCGGGATTTGTGCGAGCTGGAGTTTTCCATCAGCTCCAAAATCTTGGACACCGTAGACTCGCCGAAGGCCTTCGTGGTCCTGACCTTCAGAACACCCGTCATGTTGATGCAGCCGCTGATGACCTCGTCGCCAGTCATCACGTCGCGCGGGAGGCTCTCGCCCGTCAGCGCCGCAGTGTTGAGCGTGGACGAGCCCTCGACGATCTCGCCGTCGATAGGAATTTTCTCGCCCGGCTGGACGGTGATGACCGTGCCGACGGCCACGTCGTCGGGGTCGACCTGCTCGAGCTTGCCGTCGCGCTCGATGTTGGCGTAGTCGGGACGAATGTCCATCAGCGCCGTGATGTTGCGGCGGGACTTGCCGACGGCGTAGCTCTGGAACAGCTCGCCGATCTGGTAGAAGAGCATGACCGCCACGGCCTCGGCATAGTCGCCGCTCTTTTCATAGATGGCGAGCGCGATGGCGCCGATCGTGGCGACCGCCATCAGGAAGTTTTCGTCGAACACCTGATGGTTGCAGATGCCCTTGAAGGCCTTGCGCAGAATGTCGTAGCCGATGGTGACATAGGCGGCGAAGTAGAGCACGGTGGAGACGAGCATCGGCATGGGAATGAATTTCGCGGCGAGGAACAGCACCGCCGCGATCAGGATGCGGTAAAGCATCTTCTTTTGCTTTTTCGTCATAAAGATGACCTCCTTGAAGGGGGAGAATTTGAATTTTGCCTAAGAAAGCGCCCCGGTGCGTTCGTCCGGGGCGTGAGAGGGAGAAGATCTCTTACAGATAGATCTCGCAGTCGTCCTCGACCTTCTTGCAATTCTTGAGGACGGCCTTCATCACGGCCTTGGGGTCCTGACCCTCGGCGAACTCGACGGTCATCTTCTGGGTCATGAAGTTCACGACGGCGTCGGCGACGCCCTCGGTCTTCTTGGTGGCTTCTTCCATGAGGTTGGCGCAGTTGGCGCAGTCGACTTCGATCTGATAGGTCTTTTTCATGGTATGTTTCTCCTTTTCGGCACAAAATATTTAACGATTAAGTGCTTGTTTAATCTTGATGACCGTACTATAATGTCCGCAAAGGCAAAAGTCAAGGGTTGCACGCATGTCTCTTCCGTTCGGGCGAAACAAACTTCCAAACGGGATACGGACGCGCCCGCAGGCCCCAAAAAGAAAGGCGGAACAACGATGAGCGAAGTGCATTTACCCCACCAGCACAGCGACGAGGGCACGATGCGGGAGCTGCAGGAATCGGTGGAGACGATCGGCAGCTTCCAGACCGTGGCGGACGTGTTCAAGCAGCTCTCCGACAGCAGCCGCGTGCGCATTTTCTGGCTGCTGTGCCACTGCGAGGAGTGCGTCATCGACCTCTCCGCGATGGTCGGCATGAGCTCGCCCGCGGTGTCGCACCATTTGAGGCAGCTGCGTGAGAGCGGACTTCTCGTCTCGCGCCGCGTGGGGAAGGAGGTCTACTACCGCGCTGCGGAAAACGAGCAGGCGCAGCTGCTGCACCGCATGATCGAGCGCACGATGGAGATTTCCTGTCCCGAGGAGGAGAGCAAGGCCGCCACCGGCGCGCCGCACCTGCCCCCGCTCGACGCCGAGGTGTACGAGGGCGGCGGCACGAGTGAGCAGATCGAGACCATCCGCGCCGTGCACGACTACCTGACGCAGCACTTAGACAGCCGCACGACGATCGACGAGCTGTCGCGCCGCTTTTTGATGAACCCCTCGACGATGAAGGCGCTCTTCAAGTCCGTCTACGGCAGCTCGCTCGCCTCGCACATTCGCGAGCACCGCATGCAGCACGCGGCAAAGCTGCTGCTCGAGGGCGACGAGAACGTCGCGCAGGTCGCGCGCGCCGTCGGCTACGAGAGCCAGAGCAAGTTTTCCACCGAATTCCACAAGGCCTTCGGCGTCCTGCCGACGGAGTACCGGAAATCACAGAAAAAGTGAGTTAGAGGAGGTCGAACGTCCCTGCTTCCCACGGTGTTTCGCGGAAGCCGACGCGCCAGTCGACGTGGTCGACCGCCGCAAAGTGCAGCGACGAGCACGCGGTGTGGAGCTTCCCCTGCGCCGCTTCGCCCACGACGATGGCGACCGGCCCGTCCGCGCCGCCGATGATGCCGACGCAGAAGTCGTTCTGCGCCTCGGGCGCAAAGGAAGCGGTCTCGCGTTTGACCTGACGCGGGCGGTCGTTTTCGACGCAGTCCTCGACGAAGATCGAGTTTTCCGGCGGCTCGGGCGTGAGCGTAAAGCTGATGGCTGTGAAATGCGTCGGATAGTCGAACCGCGGGTCGAGATTCATCCGCTCGCGCGGCAGTTCCTGCGGCTCGACCTCCTGTACGGCGAGCGTATACTCTGTGCCGCGGTAGGAGAAGGCAAACGTATCGCCCGCCTTATCCGCGCGAAAGCGCGGGCCGGGGACGCGCACCTCGTCCGCCGTCATCGTGACGGCGAGCGACTTGAGCTTCGGCGCGCGCTTCGTGACGAACGGAAACGCCGCGCGGCAGATGCTCCAGCCATACGCGCGGTCGAGGCCGTAGTGCGCCATGGCGGGCTCTGCGTCGGCGCAGAAGCCGGGCTGCTCCGGCAGGAAAATGACGCCGCAGCCGTGACTCGTGCGGAGCGTTGTGCCGTTCAGGGTGAGGCTGGGGGTAAAACCGAGGCTGAGCGGGTGCTCGCGCTCCATCTGTTCGCGTTCGTCGCGCGAGAAGTCGATGGACTCGTCGCTTTCGGGATCGATCCCCCACTTTTCCATAAAGCCGCGCAGCGCGGAAGCCTCCGCGCGCATACAAAAATCAACGACAATGCCCTTTGAACAAACGTAAACCGACGGCGCGAACCAGTCGCGCCCCGCCCACGAAAACCACTTTTGTACAGGCATTTCCCTGCCCGCGCGCTCGCGCCCGTGGTGGCCCCAAAAGCTGCCGTCAAAGTAGACCTTCCAGTCCGTTTTCTGTTCGGGCGCGTCGCCGTTCATTTCGGGGTCATAAAAGTCCTCGGTGAATTTGAGCTTGCTGAGATCGAACTCCGCTTGCAGCTCGCGCAGGTAGTGCCACGGCCGCTCCATCGGCGTGAGGGAAAAGACTGTGGAAATCTGCGAGAGCACCGCCTTCTGCTTGTCCGTCGGCGGATTCTCGGCAAGGAAGGCGTCGAATTGCGCCTCGTCCCACTGCCACGCCTGCTCGAGCGCCGCACTGTCGCCGGTCGCGAGCAGCAGGCGCAGAAAATCGCTGAAATCGCGCGCGATGACGTGCACGCAGTCCTTGCCGCCGTTCATCGGGCTCACGGCGAAGACCGTTTCGCCAAAACCGTGGACAAAGCAGAAGTGGATGCCGTCCACGCCCGCCCAGCCGAAGATAGAAGCGCCCTTGGGCGTGCAGAAATAGAGATCGTTGTCCTCCCGCCGCATCACGCTGAGGGGCGATAAGTCAAGATGCTTGCGCAGAAATTTTTGATAAAACGCCGCCATGGAAAGCCCTCCTTTGGAGTTCAGGTTTTCCATAGCATACCATAAGGGTGCGGAAAAGTCACCGGAATTGCGAAAGCTGTGGATTTTTCGCGCCGGAAGCCGCGCTGCGGCCTTGCCACGCTCTCGCGAACATGATATACTATATTGCTAAACTATCGAGATTCGGGAGGAAACATCCCTTGGAACGCAAAGAAGTCATCGTCAGCGAGCAGGAGCTCGCGCGTCAGAAGGAATTTACGCGCAAGATGCGCGAGATGAACGACCGCCGCACCCGCACGCCGCTCGCGCTGGTCGACACGTTCGGCTGCCAGCAGAACGTGGCAGACGGCGAGGTGCTCATGGGCATGCTGCGCGAGATGGGCTACGAGCTCACGCGCGACGAAAATCAGGCCGACGTCATCCTGCTCAACACCTGCGCCATCCGCGAGCACGCGGAAAAGCGCGTTTACGGCCACTTGGGCCGCCTCAGCCACACGAAGGCCGCCAAGCCGGACCAGATCATCTGTCTCTGCGGCTGCATGGCGCAGCAGAAGGTCGTGGCCGACAAGGTAAAAAATTCCTACCATCACGTCGACCTTGTGCTTGGCCCCCAGGCCGAGTGGCGGCTTCCGGAGCTGCTGCACGAGGTATATACGAAGAATAAGCGCGTTTTCTCCATCGAGAACGAGCATGGCCGCATCGCCGAGGACCTTCCCATCGTGCGCGAGGGCGGCGTGCGCGCGTGGGTGAGCATCATGTACGGGTGCAACAACTTCTGCTCGTACTGCATCGTGCCCTACGTCCGCGGCCGCGAGCGCAGCCGCGAGCCGGAGAAGATCATCGAAGAGTGCCGCGGCCTCATCGCCGAGGGCTACAAGGAGATCACCCTCCTCGGCCAGAACGTGAACAGCTACGGCAAGGACTTGGGCACCGATTACGACTTTGCAGACCTGCTCGCCGCCATCAACGCCATTCCCGGCGACTATTGGCTCCGCTTTATGTCGAGCCAGCCGAAGGACGCGACCAACAAACTTTTCGACACGATGGCACGCTGCGAGCACGTTGCAAAGCAGCTCCACCTCCCCGTCCAGTCCGGGTGCGACCGCGTTCTGAAAGCGATGAACCGCCCCTATACGCGCGCAAAGTACGAGGAAATGATCGCCTACGCGCGAAGCGTCATGCCAAGCATGGTGCTCACGAGCGATGTCATCATCGGCTTCCCGGGAGAGACCGAGGACGAAGCGATGCAGACTGTCGATCTTGTAGAAAAGACGCAGTTCGACGCGCTCTTCACCTTTATTTTCTCCCCGCGTCCCGGCACGCCGGCGGCGAAGATGGACGACCCCGTCTCGCGCGAGGAAAAGCAGGTCTGGTTTGAAAAGCTCGTCGACGCGCAGAACGCCATCAGCGCGAAAAAGCACGCAGCCTACATCGGCAGGACGGTCAAGGTGCTGGTCGACGGCGAGAGCGACGACGAGGCCTTCCCCCTCGCCGCGCGCACGGAGGGCAACCGCCTCGTGCGCATGAAGGGCGACAAGGCCCTGATCGGCACATTTGCCAAAGCGAAGATCACCGACAGCAACACCTGGGCGCTCTACGGCGAAGCGGTAGAGGAATAAAGAAAAGGGGGCTTTTTGATGAAAGTCGTCATTTTGATGGAAAACAGCACGTGCAGAGACACCGTCGCCTGCGCGCACGGCCTGTCGATGTATATTGAGACCGACAAGCACAAAATTCTTTTCGACATGGGACCCGACGCGCAGTTTATCGACAATGCCAAGGCGCTCGGCGTCGATTTGACGCAGGTCGACATCGCCTTTTTGTCCCACGCGCACAACGACCACTGCGGCGGCCTCGAAGCGTTCTTGAAGCTGAACGACCGCGCCAAGGTCTATATGCAGAAGGCCGTCTGGGGCCAGTACTACGTCGTCACGCCCAGCAAGTGCGCCTACATCGGCATGGACGCGGTGCTCAAGAATTACGAGGACCGCTTCGTTCTCTGCGATGGCGTGCAGAAGCTTGACGAAGAACTGACGGTTTTCTCCGCCGTTCCGGGCCGCGAGCTGTGGAGCGGCGCGAACGACACGCTGCGCGAGAAGATCGGTGGGGACTATCCGCGCGACACGTTCCGCCACGAGCAGGATCTATTGGTCACGGAAAACGGCAAGACCGCGCTGTTCGCGGGCTGCGCGCACTGCGGCATCGTGAATATCCTGAAAAGCGCCGAGGACGTGCTCGGCAGAGCGCCCGACGCGGTGTTTGCGGGCTTCCACCTCTATAACCCCTCGCTCGGCAAGAGCGAGCCGGACGAGCTGGTCGACGCCGTGGGCGAAAAGCTGCGCGGCGACAAGGTCGCGCACTACTTCACGGGCCACTGCACGGGCAAGGAAGCCTATGAAAGATTGAAACGTAAGCTCGGCGACCGCCTCGGCGAAATGCCCGCGGGCTCCGACTTTACCGTGTAAATTTCAGATTTTAGAGAGAAAGAAAGCGAGGACGAATCATGGCCGAGATCACGCCGATGATGAAGCAGTATTTGGAGATCAAGGAACAGAATAAGGATTCGATCCTCTTTTTCCGCTTGGGCGACTTCTACGAGATGTTCAACGAGGATGCTCAGCTCGCCTCGCGCGAGCTCGATTTGACGCTGACGACCCGCGACCGCGGCAAGGCGGCGGAGGATCAGACGCCGATGTGCGGCATTCCCTATCATTCGAGCGACGCCTACATCGCGCGCCTGATCGCCAAGGGCTACAAGGTCGCCATCTGCGAGCAGACCGAGGACCCTGCGCTCGCCAAGGGCCTTGTCAAGCGCGATATCATCCGCGTCATCACGCCCGGCACGGTCATCGACAGCGCCTGCCTCGACGACCGGCGCGGCAACTTCCTCTGTGGCATCTTTTTGGACGGGCAGAACGCCGGCGCGGCGTTCTGCGACATGACGACCGGCCACACGCACGTGACCGCCTTTTCGGGCGACGACCGCGCAGAGCACCTGTATAACGAGTTATCCCGTTTCTCCCCCGCCGAGGCGGTGCTGAGCGCGGGTGCTTACGACAACGGTGAGCTGGTCGAATACCTTCGCGATAAGCTGTCCTGCGCGGTCGAGCGCGGCGAGAACCGCTTTGAGCTCAAAGCGTGCGAAAAAGCCATCCGCGCGCAGTTTGGCGAGGAGCGCTTTGCAAGCCTTCCGCGCAACAACCCCGCCGCGGCGCTGGCGCTGGGCGCGCTGCTCTCGTATCTGCACGAGACGCAGAAGACCGATCTTTCCTACATCAAGGATTTAGAATACTACGAGCAGGGCCGCTTCATGGAGCTTGACCTCTCCGCGCGGCGCAACCTCGAGCTGACCGAGACCATCCGCGCCAAGGAAAAGCGCGGCAGCCTCCTCTGGGTGCTCGACAAGACGAAGACCGCCATGGGCGCGCGCAATCTGCGCGCGTGGCTGACGCGTCCCCTGCGCGACGTCGCCGCCATCGAGCGCAGACTTGGCGCGGTCGAGGCGCTGACGAAGAACACCGTCGCGCGCGAAGAGCTGATTCTATCGCTCTCCGGCATCAGCGACATGGAGCGCCTCATCGGCCGCATCGCCTACGGCACCGCCGTCAAGTTCATCGACTGAGCGAAGGGGGAAAAACGCCATGACC
>ERZ779852.949-NODE-949-length-29341-cov-7.252612_pt1 | contig 29341 bp, 23 predicted proteins | sample MGYA00511559_ERZ779852 | MGnify/ENA primary metagenome ERZ779852 (study PRJEB29588, sample SAMEA2157977) | human gut metagenome | biome: human gut; feature: human-associated habitat; material: faeces | place: Denmark | collected 2008/2010 ...
TCTTTGTGGCAGGTATAGTTCCTTTATTATTTTAATATTTTACGAACGATGAAGCGTAGTAGTATTTGGAAAGCTGTCTTCGGAGCAGTATGTTTGGGCGGATTGTGTGCAGCCTGTACCACCCGTCCGGAGATTCACATTACGGGTTCCGTGCGTCATGCGGACGGGGCACTTCTGGTTTGCCGGCGGTCGGTTGGCGGAATGTTCAATTCGCAGACGTTTGATACGTTGAAGTTGCAGGCGGACAGTACGTTCACGCTGACGCTGCCCGGGGGAGAATACGAGCGGGTTCAGTTCTATCTGTATGGAAAGAAGAATATGGGTTCACTTCTTGCTAAGGAAGGAACGATGCGGATCGAATTGGACGGATGGGCCGAAAAGCCGATGACCGTCACCGAAGGGCAGGATGACAAGACGGTCCGTGTGGCAGAACTGCTGGACCAGCTGTATGATGATGTATTCGCCATCCGTGCACGGAGAGGCGACCGTTGGCAGATTGCCCGTGACACCGTGGCTACATCGGTGCGCCGCAAGCTGACGGACTATGCCCTGTCGCTGGACAAGGAGGTGGAAGGCGTGGACGAGGACCTGCGCGCCAAGGTCCGTCAGGACATACGCATGCAGTTGCTGCTGGCTTTCCAGAACCAGGTACTGGCTTCTGTCTTCCGGTCGTCCGAGGCTACGAAGCAGGAATGGCTGGCCCAGCTGGACAGCATGACGGCTTTCTGCTCCATCAATCATCCTTGCAGTCCTTTCTCCCTTTCGTTCTACGATGCGGCAAGTTATGATACCGGTATCCGTTACTATACCAAGGGCGATCCGAAGCCGGAAGGAGTGGAGAAAGGCGTGCAGCTGACTTTCTACGATTTTACGCACCGGCTGACAGGCAAGGCGCAGGAAGCCGCTCTGGCCCAACTCTTCCTCGAAGACGAGTCGCAGCAGCGTTATGACCCGCAGTTGCTTCCGCTGGCCGACGAGTTCCGTCGTCTCTATCCCGAAAGCGGATGGATGTCGTGGGTGGACCGTGCCGTGGCCAAGAACCGTGCCTTCAATGAAACGACTATCCCGGCCGATATTCATTTCCCCGATGTCAGCTCGGCCAAGACGATTAAGGACGTGACCGACCTATACAAAGGGAAAGTCATCTTCATGGACATCTGGGCCACGTGGTGTGGCCCCTGCCGTGCGTCGTTTGCCCACGTCGGTCCGTTGCAGGAGTATGCCGCGGCCAATGATGTAGTGCTGCTCTACCTCTCCATCGACCGTCCAGAGGACGATGAAAAGTGGCGGAAGATGGCCGCGCACTACAACCTGAAAGGCGAACACGTCCGTGGGCAGGAGGCCTTCCATCAGGAAATCTATGATACCTTCGGCCATAAGGGTGCCCTGAGTATTCCGCGCTGCGTCATCTTCGACAAGCAGGGGAACATCCGTTTCAGCACGGCCGCCTCGCCCGAGCAATGGGACAAGTTGAAAGAACAGTTGCAGGAAGCGGCCAGGTAAAGGAGGCTGTACGATGAACAGGTATGGGATAATGGGACTTCTGCTGTGGGTGTTCTTCCCTCTGGTTGCATCGGCACAGATTCCGGACAGCATAGCCGGGCCTCTGACGGCGCTGGCCCGCCGTGTGGAACAGTTCGGCAAGGCACTGCCACAGGAAAAGGTGGCCCTGCACCTCGACAACACCAGCTATTATCAGGGCGACGACATCTGGTTCCAGTGCTACGTGGTGGCCTCCGGACTGAACCGTCCCACGGGGTGGAGCAAGACGCTGTATGTGGAACTGCTCAACCCTGGAGGCGAGATTGTATCCAAGCAGATTCTTCCTGTCAGGAACGGCCGTTGCCACGGCCACTTCGCCCTGACGCAATTGCCGTTCTATTCCGGCTTCTACGAGGTGCGGGCCTATACCAAATACATGTTGAACTTCGATGAGGCTTCGGTCTTCTCGCGCATCATCCCCGTCTTCGACAAGCCGGAGGTGCCGGGCCACTATGTGGAAAAGGAAATCAGCCCGCGGATGGGCAAGTATCCGCAGGAACGCAAGCGGCCGCGGAAGGAGAAGAAACTGAACCTCCGCTTCTATCCCGAAGGCGGCTATCTGGTGAAGGACGTGCCGGTGCGTGTGGCCTTCGAGGCGACGGATGCCTATGGCAATCCGGTGGACGTGTCGGGGCGCGTGGTGGACAAGGAGGGCCACGGATGCCTCACCTTTGCCACGGGCCACGAAGGGAAAGGCTGCTTTACCTATACGGCCGGCGAGGAAGAAGGTCGGGCCGAAGTCATCTGGAATGAAAAGCGATACCGTTTCGACCTGCCGGAAGCCAGGGAGCAGGGCTTTGCCTGCTCGGTGGACAACCTCAGCTCGCCGGACAGCCTGCTGGTGACGGTACAGAAGAACGCCCGTACGCCGGGCAGTGTGCTGGGGATGGCGGTCATCGGCGGAGGGCAGCTCTACCACTTCAGTATGCTGACGGTCACCCGCAGCCGTCCCGTCCGCTTCGGGCTGGACAAGCGGGACCTGCCCGTAGGCGTGGCGCAGGTCGTGTGGTTCGACCCTTCCGGCCGGCTGGTGGCCGACCGTCTGATTTTTGCCGGGCAGCCCGACACCCTGTCGGTGGCGGTCCGTTCGGACAAGGCTGCCTATCAGCCCTACGACTCCATCCGTCTGGACGTTGAAGTCCGGGATGCGGAAGGTCGCCCCGTGCAGGCGCCTCTCTCGGTTTCCGTGCGCGACGGCTGGCAGGAGGTGGAGAACCGCCACAGCCTGCTGACCGACCTGCTGCTGATGTCGGACATCAAAGGATACGTCCACCGTCCTGCCTGGTATTTCGAGTCTGGTGACCTGGCGCACCGCCGTGCGCTGGACGAACTGCTGATGGTGCAGGGCTGGAGGCGGTACGACTGGGAGAGCATGGCCGGTGTACGTCCCTTCGACCTGAAGTATCTGCCCGAGCAGGGCATCGAGCTGCACGGCACGGTGGTGTCGATGGTGCGCAGCAAACCGCGTGCCGGGGTGGAAGTGTCTTCCTTCCTAAGTAGTCCCGGCGAAGATCCGGAGGCGGGCATGCAGCAGTCCTTCGGCCTTTTTACCACCGACAGCCTGGGGCGTTTCTCCTTCGTCTCGCAGATAGAGGGGAAGTGGAACCTGATACTGGCCGTGACGAAGGAGGGTAAGAAGAAGGACCACCGTATTGTGCTGGACCGTGTATTTGCTCCCGCGCCCCGCATGTATCCGCTGGCCGAGATGCAGGTACGGGTACCCGGCGGGGAACAGAAAGTCGGGCCGTCGGCCGACGAACCGGCCGATACGGTGCAGGTGGAGGAAGACTACAATCTGTTCCTTCAGGCCTACGAAGACTCGTTGCGCCGCCTGGGCATCGACGAGAAGATACACCACCTGGACGAGGTGGAGGTGAAAGCCCGCAAGCGCGACAAGGCCAGCGATGTCTATCAGGCCCGCACCAAGTCCATAGCCTACTACGACGTGGCCTCGGAGATGGACGACATCCAGGACCGGAACGGCTTTGTGGGCGACGACATTCACGAACTGATGAGGAACATGAATCCCGATTTCTATACCGAGTTCAGTCCGTCGGGCGAGGAGTATTTGTTCTACAAAGGCCGTCTGGCTTTGTTTGTCATCAACTATGAGCGTACCCGCCACGAGGAAATGGACTTCAACAAATATCGTAATCTGACGCTGGAGTCCATCAAGTCCATCTACGTCAGCGAAGATGTGATGACCATGTGCCGCTACGCCGACCCGCGGTTCACGCCGATGAACATCGACAAGCTATATAGTTGTGTCGTATTGATTGAAACGAAACCGGAGGGAGAAATACCTGCCAAGGGGGCGAAAGGTGTGCGTAAGACGTGGCTTGAGGGCTATAGCAAGGTTAAAGAGTTCTATTCGCCGGATTATCGGGTACTGCCCCGTGAGGAAGATTACCGCCGGACGCTGTACTGGCAGCCGGAGCTGATGACCGACGAACAGGGACGTGCCACGGTACGCTTCTTTAACAACAGCCGTTGCCGCCGCCCGCGCGTCACGGTCAATGTGCTCGATTCTGACGGGCGTATCGGTAGCCTGGAACAATAATCCGACTTGATTTGTATGTGCTTGATACGTAAATAGTTATCAGTTTATTTTCGTTTGCGGGAAATAAACTGCCAGTTTATCGGCTTTAAACTGTCGGTTTACTCCGTTTAAACTGCGGGTTTAAAGCCTTTAAACTGACAGTTTAACGCCTTTGAACTGGTAGTATACTGCGTTTGAACTGATTGGTCAGCACAGGGGAAGCTGGCGGATAACGCTTGCTGACAAAAAAAGAGGGCATATCCCGATTGGGATACACCCTCTTCTCTTATTTCAGGCTGGCAGCCTACCGATGCGGTTGACGCATCAGAGTCCTGCCAGTTCTACAATCTTGTCGACTGCTGCATTCAGGCCGTCGGGGTTCTTGCCACCGGCTGTTGCGAAGTGGGGCTGACCGCCACCGCCACCCAGAATGAGTTTGGCGGCTTCCTTCACCAGGGCGCCGGCCTTCAGGCCATTGGCCACCAGGTTGTCGCTCAGCATGACGGTGAGCATCGGCTTGCCTTCGAATTCGGTGCCGGCCACAAAGAACAGGTTCTCCGTGATCTGGCCGCGCAGCTGGAAGGCAATGTTCTTCACTGTCTCGGCGGGCAGGGGAGCGCAGAACTTGATGAGCTTCACGCCGTTCACTTCCTTGATGCTCTGCAACAATTTTTCTTTCAGCAGGGCTTCCTTTTCCTTCATGAATTCCTCTACCTGCTTTTTCAGTCCGGCATTCTCCTCGATATACTTGCGGATGGTTCCGCCCAGGTCGGGGGCGTTGTTGAAGAGTGCTTTCAGGTCGCGGATGGAATCCTGCAGATTGTCCATCATTTCTTCTACACGGGCACCTGTATAGGCCTCGATACGGCGTACACCAGCTGCTACAGAGCTTTCGGAGATGATTTTTACCATGCCGATATTACCCGTAGCGGCTACGTGCGTACCACCACAGAATTCGATGGATGAGCCGAACTGGATGACGCGGACGTGGTCGCCGTACTTCTCACCGAAGAGGGCGATGGCGCCCAGTTCCTTGGCTTCCTCGATAGGAATGTTGCGGTATTCCTTCAAAGGAATGTTGGCGCGGATCTTGGCGTTGACCAGATGCTCTACCTGACGCAGTTGCTCGTCGGTCACCTTTTGGAAGTGTGAGAAGTCGAAACGTAGCGAGTCTGGCGTAACCAGCGAACCTTTCTGCTCTACGTGGTCGCCCAGCACGGTGCGCAGTGCTTCGTCCAGCAGGTGTGTACACGAGTGGTTGGCGGCACAGGCGGCACGCTTGTCGGTATCCACGCAGGCCATCATGGGTGCGTCGAGGTGTTCGGGAAGCTTCTTGGCCAGGTGGATGGGCAGGTTGTTCTCTTTCTTGGTGTCGATGATGTCGATGGTCTCGAATTCGCTCACCAATACACCCGTATCGCCTACCTGACCACCGCTTTCGGCGTAGAACGGCGTCTTGTCCAGTACAATCTGGTAGAGTGTCTGGTTCTTCTGCTTCACCTGACGGTAGCGCAGGATGCTGGTTTCATATTCTGTATAGTCGTAGCCTACAAATTCGGTAGTTCCTTCCTTCAGCGTAATCCAGTCGCCGGTCTCCACAGCGGCGGCGTTGCGGGCACGCTGCTTCTGCTGCTGCATTTCGGCGTCGAATTCCTTCGTGTCGGCCGTCATACCGTTCTCGCGCAGGATGAGTTCGGTCAGGTCGAGCGGGAAGCCGAAGGTGTCGTACAGCGTGAAGGCATCCTTGCCGCTGATTTCGGTCTTGCCGGCAGCCTTGGCCTCGGCCATGGTCTTCTCGAGCAGGCGGATACCCGTTCCCAGCGTACGCAGGAAGGCTTCTTCCTCTTCCTTGATAACCTTGGCGATGAGGTCCTTCTGGGCGTTCAGTTCGGGGTAGGCGGCTCCCATGTTGTCTATCAGCACGGGCAGCAGCTTGTACATGAACGACTGCTTCTGACCCAGGAATGTGTAGCCGTAGCGTACGGCACGGCGCAGGATGCGGCGGATGACGTAGCCGGCCTTGGCGTTGCTGGGCAGCTGTCCGTCGGTGATGGAGAAGGCGATGGTACGGATGTGGTCGGCAATGACGCGCATGGCCACGTCCTTCTGCTTGTCTTCGCCATACTTGGCACCAGCCATGGCGGCGATGGCCTGGATGAGTGGCTGGAAGACGTCGGTGTCATAGTTGGACATCTTGCCCTGCATGGCCATACAGAGACGCTCGAAGCCCATACCGGTATCGATTACCTTGGCGGGCAGACCTTCGAGGCTGCCGTCGGCCTTGCGGTTGAACTGCATGAACACGAGGTTCCATATCTCGATGACCTGCGGATGGTCGTGGTTCACCATGTCGCGACCGGGTATCTGCTTCTTTTCTTCTTCGGAACGGAGGTCGATGTGGATTTCCGAGCACGGACCGCAGGGACCTGTATCGCCCATTTCCCAGAAGTTGTCATGCTTGTTACCGTTGATGATGTGGTCCTTCGGCAGGAACTGTTCCCAGTAGGAAGCAGCTTCATCGTCGCGGCTCAGGCCTTCTTCGGGGCTGCCTTCGAAGACGGTAGCATAGAGGTTTTCGGGGTTGATCTTCAGCACGTCCACCAGGTATTCCCAGGCCCAGGAGATGGCTTCCTTCTTGAAGTAGTCGCCGAACGACCAGTTGCCCAGCATCTCGAACATAGTGTGGTGATACGTGTCGTGTCCCACTTCTTCCAGGTCGTTGTGCTTTCCGCTGACGCGCAGACACTTCTGTGAGTCGGCCACTCTTTTATATTTGGCGGGATGATTGCCCAGGATGATGTCCTTGAACTGGTTCATACCTGCGTTGGTAAACATCAGCGTAGGGTCGTCCTTAATCACCATGGGAGCGGAAGGGACGATGTGGTGTCCCTTGCTTTCGAAGAAACTCTTGAACGAGTCTCTGATTTCGTTTGCAGTCAACATATACTATCTAATTTTTTAAGTTTCAGAATACTGAGGTTTTTCAAGTTAGCTGATGGCTTGCCCCTGATTCTTTTGCAGGGTGGGAACATTCTGCTTGTTGGAAAACGGAATGTGCAAAAGCTCAATAACTTAAAAACTCAAAAAAACTGTGCAAAGATAGCTTGTTTTTATTACTTTTGCCGCATAGACCACTGAAATATTTCCAAAAAGATGCGCAAAGTATACTATATATACAATCCTCAGACGCAGACCTACGACCGCATTTATCCTACGATGAAGCAGCGGGCAATGAGTTATCTGCGCCGTCTTTTTATTGGCATGGGACTGGGAGCGGGCAGTTTTATTGTGCTTCTGCTCATCTTCGGTTCGCCCTCGGAAAAGGAATTGAGGATGGAAAACAGCCAGTTGCAGGCGCAGTATAATGTGCTTTCGCGTCGGATGGATGAGGCTATCGGCGTGTTGCAGGATATCCAGCAACGCGATGACAATCTCTATCGGGTCATCTTCATGGCCGATCCTGTGCCGACGGCTATTCGCCAGGGGGGATATGGTGGAACCAATCGTTACGAACACCTGATGAAGATGGCTAACTCGGAACTGGTAGTACATACCACGCAGAAGATGGATATGCTTACGAAGCAACTCTATATTCAGTCGCGTTCGTTCGATGACGTTGCACGCATGTGCAAGCAGCATGATGAGATGCTTCGATGCATTCCGGCCATACAGCCCATTTCAAATAAGGATTTGAAGCAGACGGCTTCGGGCTATGGCACACGTGTCGATCCGATTTATGGCACGACTAAATTCCATTCGGGCATGGACTTCTCTGCCCATCCAGGTACAGACGTTTATGCGACGGGCGATGGTACGGTGGTGAAGATGGGATGGCAGACTGGATATGGCAATACTATCATTATTGATCATGGTTTTGGCTATCAGACGTGGTATGCCCACTTGCAGGACTTTCGTACGAAACTGGGTAAGAAAGTGGTACGCGGTGAAGTGATAGGCGGCGTGGGCAGTACTGGTAAGAGTACCGGTCCGCATTTGCATTATGAGGTTCACGTCAAAGGGCAGGTGGTCAATCCCGTCAATTATTACTTTATGGATCTGAGTGCCGAGGATTATGACCGCATGATACAGATTGCAGCCAACCAAGGTAAGGTGCTGGATTAGTCGAGAGAGTTATGTATTATTTATCGTCAGATTGTTAAATAATTGCTTCCGTGTTGAATATCGATAAGAACTTGAAGTTGTATTACTCAATCAGTGAAGTCGCCGAGATGTTCGGGGTTAACGAGTCGCTGCTTCGATATTGGGAGAAAGAATTTCCTCAGCTTTGTCCTAAGAAAGCTGGGCGTGGTGTTCGCCAGTATCGTAAAGAGGATGTAGAGACAGTGAGGCTGATTTACCATCTGGTGAAGGAACGGGGCATGACACTGCCAGGAGCCCGTCAGCGTCTGAGGAACAACAAGGAAGCCACGCTACGCAGCTATGAAATTGTAGACCGTCTGAAAAGCATCCGTGAGGAACTTCTGGCTATGCGTGATGCGCTCGATGCTTTTACCTACGACGACTTGGAGGCGCTGAAGGAAAATATCGGCGATCTACAGTCTTCGCCAGAAGATCGTTAGTCCTCAATTCTTGATACCTGTTTGATGTTTTGCACCTGTTTCAGGTTGTTGCAGATGGTACGTACGTCGTCTACATCGTGCACGTAGAGTTGTATTTTTCCTTCGAAGATACCATCGTTGGTTTCCATGGTCAGTTTACGGATATTGACATTCAGTTGACGCGAGATGACCTGTGTCACTTCATTCAGTAGTCCTACATTGTCTATACCTTTGATATAGATGGTTACAAGGAAGGAAAGTTCCTTGTGTGTATCCCATTGGGTAGCTATGATACGATTGCCGTAGCTGCTTTTCAGGCGGGCTGCTACAGGACATTGGCGCTTATGGATAATGACTTGATTGTTCTCGTTGATGTAGCCTAACACGTCGTCACCTGGGATGGGGTGGCAACAGTCGGCCATGATGTATTCTTTGGAGATCGCTTCTTCGGTCAGTTTCAGGATCTTTTTGGTATCTATCTTTTCCTGTTGTACTTTCTCTTGTGAACCTTTTCCTTCATTTGTATCTTTTTCTTCTTTTCCATTGCCGAACGAGAAGGATAGCAGCTTTTTCCAACTCTTTTCCTGTTTCTCCTTGAAGGCATTGCGGTCAGCATCGCCCAGCACCAGTTTCTTGCTGCCGATGGCAACCAGCAGTTCGTCGTGGGTGTGGAAGTTGTGCAGGCGTGTCAGTTTGTTCAAAGACACTTCATCCATACGGATCCCCTCTGCATTAAGGAATTCGGCTAAAATCTTTTCTCCCTCCTTTTGGTTGGCTTTGGCTTCTTTGCGCAGGATGGAGGCTATTTTGGCACGTGCGCGTGCTGTGGTGGCATAGTTCATCCATTCGGGTTGCACGCGTTGAGATTTCGAGGTAAGTATTTCTACCTGGTCACCACTTTGTAGCTTGTGGCTCAGGGGGACCAGCTTGTGGTTGACCTGTGCACCGATACAGTGACTGCCGATATCGGTGTGTAGGGAGAAGGCAAAGTCCAGTGCCGTACAGTTCTGGGGCATGGTCTTCAGGTCGCCCTTGGGTGTGAACACAAATATCTCGGACGCGAAGAGATTCAGCTTGATGGTGTCGAGGAAGTCGATAGCGTCAGGTTGCGGATCATCTAGAATCTCTTTAATGGTTCTCAGCCATTTTTCCAGTTCGCCTTCGTCTTCACTACCGCCGCCTTCTTTGTATTTCCAGTGGGCGGCAAAGCCCTGTTCGGCCACGTCGTTCATGCGTTCACTACGGATCTGTACTTCGATCCACTGGCCGTTGTTGCCCATCAGGGTGACATGAAGCGCCTGATAACCGTTGGCTTTCGGGTGGCTTACCCAGTCGCGCAGTCGGTCGGGGTGAGGCTTGTATATCTTGGAAATGGCTACATAGATGTCGAAACAGTCATTCAGTTCTTCTTCCAGATTCTTGGGCGTGAAGATGATGCGGACGGCCAGGATGTCGTAGATTTCTTCGAAGGGAACATGCTTGGTCTGCATCTTGTTCCAGATGGAGTAAATGGACTTGACACGTGCTAAAATATGGTACTTCATGCCCATTTTGTCCAGTTGGGCGCGGATAGGAGCCGTGAAGTCCTTAAAAACCTTGTCGCGTTCGGCGGCTGTGGCTTCCAGCTTCTTCTCGATGACTTCATATTCCTCAGGATGTTCATATTTGAAGCTGAGGTTTTCCAGTTCGGTCTTGATCTTGTAGAGTCCCAAGCGGTTGGCCAGTGGGGCATAAATGTACATGGTTTCACCGGCAATTTTGTATTGCTTGCTGGGAAGCATGGAGCCGAGGGTGCGCATGTTGTGAAGTCGGTCGGCAATCTTGATGAGGATGACGCGGATGTCATCGCTCATTGTAAGCAGCAGCTTTTTGAAGTTTTCAGCCTGTGCGGAAGCCTTGTCGCCAAAGATACCACCTGAGATTTTGGTCAGTCCGTCTACAATCTGGGCAATCTTAGGGCCAAAGATGTTTTCGATGTCTTCCACTGTGTAATCAGTATCTTCTACAACATCGTGTAGCAGAGCTGAGCAGATGGAGGTTGAACCCAATCCGATTTCGGTGCACACAATCTTGGCTACGGCGATGGGGTGAAGAATGTAGGGTTCGCCCGAGCGTCGTTTGATGCCTTTGTGTGCCTGGTTGGCGAAATTGAATGCTTTGGTGATGATTTCAACACGCTTGCGGTGTTTGGTAGCCAGATAGCAGTTCAGCAAGTCCTGAAAAGCTTCCTGTATCATCGCTTCTTCCGCTTTCTCTTTCTCTTTCAGATCAAGGTTCTCTTCCATATCCGTATCCAATTTACTTCACTTTCTGCAAAAATAAGCAAATTTTGACATCGGACAAGCATTTTGTTGTTTAAAACATCGGTTATGCCCGAATTATTTGGAAGAGGCGGTAAGGTAAGTATACTTTTACTTGTATATCTTCAGCGTCTTTCCTGCACGGATATTGTTGCCTCGCAGGCCATTCCAGCTACGCAGCTTGCTGACACTGACACCATAACGTTGTGCGATTCCACCCAGCGTGTCACCATTCTTTATCTTGTAGTAGATGGGCTTGCCATTGCCAGCTACGGCTTTGGAAGTACTGCTGCTGGCCACGGATACGGTACGGCGATTTTTGAACAGCTCGGCCTGGCGGTGGTTGTAGATGGTGTCTTGGTTGTCTATAAAGGTGCTGATGGCATTCATGGGCAGGCGCAGGGTTTGCGGCTTGCTGTCACCTGGGATAATGCTGCGTTTGTATTGCGGATTGAGGCTCTTGAGTTCGTCCATCGGCACGTGGCAGATGTCAACGATTTGCTCGAAGTGCAGGTTGCGGCTTACCTGGATGGTGTCTGTAGCCTCAGGAATGTTAGTTTCCATCGGGCAGATGTTGTGCTTGCAGTAGTAGGACATGATGTAGTTGGCCGCAATGAAAGCAGGTACGTAGCCACGTGTTTCACGGGGCAGATAGTTATAGATGGCCCAATAGTCGGTCTTGCCTCCTGCTCGGCGAATGGCCTTATTGATGGTGCCGGGACCGCAGTTGTAGGCGGCGATGACCAGATTCCAGTCGTTGTAGATGCCATAAAGGTCCTTCAGATAGCGTGCTGCTGCCCAAGTGGCCTTAATGGGGTCGCGGCGTTCGTCTACGAGGCTGTTGCTTTCCAAACCATAGAGTTTGCCTGTCTGAAGCATGAATTGCCAAAGGCCGGCAGCGCCTGCGCGCGATACGGCCGAGGGGTTCAGGGCCGATTCGATGATGGGCAGGTATTTCAGTTCGAGAGGCAGATCGTAGGCATCAAGGGCTTTTTCGAAAATGGGCATGTAGAAATTGCAGGCGCTGAGCATGAAGGCCACCTGATTGCGCAGGCGGGTGGCGTACATGTCGATGAACTTGCGCACGATTTCATTGTAGGGCATCTCCATGATGACTGGCATGCGCGACAGGCGGTCGATGTAGATGGAGTCGCTGAACAGCGGATTTTCATGCGAAGTGCTGCAATCCTTTCCCAAGTCGATGTAAGTCTTGGCTTTCCAGTCGTTCAGCAGGCTGTCCAGCGGATAGGTCATGCTTCGTGGCAGGTCGATGGTTTCTTCGCGTTGGGTTCCGTTTTCGTTGATGACTACGTTTACACTTTCCTGCGCATGGAGAGGGGCGGCCAGGAAGGTGGCGAACATCAGGGCGGAACTTATGATCAATTTCTTCATATTCTTTCTATATCGGTTTGGTGGTGAGTATTCGTTTTCAGAAGCGGAAGCTGCATTGCACGCCCACGGATTTGTCTTTCAGTGTGGCTGGGTTGTAGTAGCCTCCTGTCTGGTTGTTGATGAGGGTGGGTTCCACCTTCATGCTCAGGTCGGGGCCGATGTCGAAATTGGACAATTCGGCGTCCACATAAGCGTCGACCACGGATATCAGATAGACGCCGATGAAGGCGAAGATACTCAAGTCGCGCCAACGGCGATAGGTGTCCTTGCGCTTACGCAGGGTTTCTGTGATTTGCGAGTGCGATACGCGGTCGATGTAGCCCGGCGGTAGCAGGTCGGTGATACTGCTGGAGTCCCATTTCTCGTTGACGGCATCCACGTAGGCTGCTTGATAGTCCTTGTACATCTTGCCGTTCCATGTCAGGGCATAGGCACAACCTGCAAATCCGCCGTAGACGATGGGCAGCTTCCAATACTTACGGTTGTAGATTTGTCCGCCGCCGGGGATGACCAGTGCCAGCCAAGTAGCTTTGGTCGGATTGGGTACCCATTGCTTGCGTTTCAGTTCGCGGCTCAGGCTGTCCGTCGGATCTTTTTCTTGCTTGATGTCGGGGCTGGCCGTCAGTTCAAGCATTTTTTTCTTGTTCTCGTTGGCAATGCTGTCGGCCGTTGCTTTTGCCAGAGCGTCCAGCGTGTCGGCTTTTAAGGCCTGTTGCTGAGGCGAGAGTGTCTTGTGGGTCGTGTCGGCCTGCAGCTCGTGCGATCTGCGAAGGGCGGCGCGAGGGCGGTTCTGCCCATACACGACAATCCCTGCCGCCTGTAGGAAACAGAGCAGCAGGGCTGTCAGTATCTGATATTTAAGTCTTCTTCTTGTCATTTATTTTTCAGCGTGTCGAGGATGCCGATGATGCGTTCTAATTCTTCTTCGTTGCTGAAAGGAATGCTGATTTTGCCTTTCCCCTTTTCTGAACAGGTCAGCTGGACCTTGGCGCTGAAGAAGTTTGAAAGTTGTTGTTTCAACAGGTTGAATTCTTCGGGCAGTTTGGCTCGTTTGGGAGCTATCTTGCGCCCTCCGCTCTTCACGGCTTCGCCTTCGCTCAGCGACTTGACGATTTCTTCCACCTTGCGGACGGAGTAGCCATGCTCCAGTATCTCCTCGTAGATCTTCACTTGCAGCTTGGGGTCGTCCAGCGTCACGAGGGCGCGGGCGTGTCCCATGTCTATCTGCTTGTTTTGCAAGCCCATCTGTACGGGTGCGGGTAGCTTCAGCAGGCGCAGGTAGTTGGCGATGGTGGTGCGTTTCTTGCCCACGCGTTCACTCAGGCGCTCCTGCGTCAGGCCGTACTGTTCGAGCAGGTGCTGGTAGGCCAGGGCTATTTCCACTGAGTTGAGGTCTTCGCGTTGGATGTTCTCGATGAGGGCCATTTCCATGACGTTCTCGTCGTCGGCGGTGCGGATGTAGGCGGGTATGCGGGTAAGGCCTGCCATCTGCGAGGCACGGAAGCGTCGTTCGCCGGCAATGAGCTGGTACTCGTCGTCCGAGAGCTTGCGCAGCGTGACGGGCTGGATGATGCCAATCTCGGCGATGGAGTCGGCCAGTTCCTGCAGGGCGGTCGGGTCGAACTCACGTCGCGGCTGGTTGGGGTTGACGACAATCTTCGACAACTCTATCTCGTTGATGGAGGAAGAGCCTTCGGTCTGCACGTCGTCCATGGAGAGTAGTGCGTCCAGGCCGCGTCCTAATGCATTTCTTTTTAGTGCCATATCTGTCAGTTTCCTTTTTCTTTATTTTTCTCTTTCTATCAGCTCCCTGGCCAGTGCCATGTGGTTCTTGGCGCCGGTGGAGTCTGCGTCGTAGAGGATGGTGGGCAGGCCGTAGCTGGGTGCTTCGCTCAGTTTCACGTTGCGCTGGATGACGGTCTTGAACACCAGTTCCTGGAAGTGGCGTTTCACTTCGTCGTAGATTTGGTTGGCCTGTCTCAGGCGCGAGTCGTACATCGTCAGCAGGAAGCCTTCGATTTCCAGGGCCGGGTTGAGCTTCGACTTGATGATCTTGATGGTGTTCAGCAACTTGCTGATGCCTTCGAGCGCGAAGTATTCGGCCTGTACGGGGATGATGACCGAGTCGGCGGCGGTGAGCGCGTTGACGGTGATGAGCCCCAGCGACGGCGAACAGTCTATCAAAATATAGTCAAACTCGTCTTTCAGCGGTGCGAGCACTTCCTTGAGGATCCGTTCGCGGTTCTTCAGGTTGAGCATCTCGATTTCGGCGCCTACGAGGTTGATGTGAGAAGAGATTACCTTCAGCGTGTCAATCTCGGTATCGTGGATTGCTTCACGCACGTCGGCACGGTCAATAATGCACTCATAGATAGTGCATTCGGCTTGCTTGATGTCTACTCCGAGTCCCGATGAGGCGTTGGCCTGCGGGTCGGCGTCCACAACGAGCACTTTCTTTTCAAGGGTGGCCAGCGAGGCTGCCAGGTTGATGGTGGTGGTAGTCTTGCCCACGCCTCCCTTTTGATTTGCCATTGCAATAATTTTTCCCATATTCTCTATCGTTTATCAGCGGCGAAATAAGTGATTATTTCTGATAGTGCCTTCAAAAAAAGGGGGGAGATTGCAAAAACGGTTGATAAGTCGCCTTTTTTGTTAATAACTTGCGGGCGCCGGCATGTCTCTTTTCCGGCCGTCCGCCCGTATTCGGTTCTGCCTCCTTTTTCCGTCCTCGTCGGCAAATATACATATTTATATTGGAAATCGGGGAGTTTTGTCAAAGCCCTTGGCTAAGATTAAGATTTATTTTCCCGTTTGAACTCCTTGGCGCTGGTAATGAGGAGGAAATGTGCGGGGAGGTTGTGCGCTTAGTCTTCCGGCTGCTCTGCCGCTTCGGATTGTTGCGGGAGCGTGTCTGCCGCCCGTTCTGCCCGTTCTTTTCTCAAGGTTTCGGGACGCAGTGAGTCGGCGGGGAAGTATTTGCTCAGCGGGTATCGGTAGAAATCCATTTCCTCGCGCAGGCGGTAGGTCAGTTCGCGGTCGGGCTTGAAGTAGATGCGCGACATTTTCACTTTGGAGGGCATGACGTCGTCGGGATGTTCGAAGCCCTCGCTGGTGATGGCCACGTTGAATGACCCTAGTCCTTTGATAGTGACCGATTCGCCTTCCTTCAAGGCCTCCTCGATGTAGTGGGGCAGGTCGGTCAGGATGTTGAGTACATCGCCTTCGCTCACTCCCTTACGGCGGCTCATGCGCTTGGCCAGCTGTTTGGTTGTCACTCCGCCGCGCACCTGCAACGTGCGTTGTACGGCATAATACAATTCTTTGAGACCTTCCTTCGTGCGGAAAATCTTCTTTCGGACCAGATAAATCATTCCCATGGCTTCTTTATTATTAATAAGGTTATGGCTTTGCTGCCGTATGTCTCTTTCCCATCATGCACAAGATGGCATCTTGTGCTGCATGAGATGGCATCTTGTGTTGCATGAGATGGCATCTTGCGCTACATGAGATGGCATCTTGTGCAATACAACATGCGGTCTTATGTTACGAAGGTACGAAAGATAAGGGAGAAAAGCAAGTGTCTTCGGGTGGAAATGTTTCCTCTTGCTATAAGAATTGAAGCATGTTTTAATGGTGGATGGGGCAGCAATTTTTTTTTAATAAAAAACAGTTTGCGATATGTTCCTGTTGATTTTATTTGTATATTGCGGCATAATTTTTCAATATTACTTGTTATGAGGTATTTGTGGATAGTACTTGGAATGCTTCTTGCGACATCTTTGCAAGCCCAAACTGGCATTATGACTTGGAAAGAACAGATGGAATATGTGAAACAACAGAATTCTTCCGATTCTTTAGGGGTAGTATGTACGGGGTATTGTTATAAGGGAAAAATCGAAAATGAGGAGAATAAGAATGAATTGCTCGAGCGTTTGTTTGCAGACAGTGCGATGGTGGTTCATTATTATAGTGGCTATTTATATGAGATTGTTCCCCCTGAAGAATTTGAAGCAGGGACCTCAAGGTCAGACTATTGAAAAGAATTTGGCAGAACTGAAATCGGAATTGCAGAATATAATAGTTCCGGAAATGGTGGTTATCGAGATAGAATGGAAGTTTAAAGGGAAAAAGTTTACTTCTGAGGCAATAGCCTGGCCGAAAGGATCAATTGTTTATGATAATATAGGCACTTTTGTTTTGGGCCGGACCGATAAAGTGGAGATGTAAGAACGGGTTTCACCACACCGCCTCCACAAACTTCCAGATGAAGTATCCGCACAGGGCACATTTCACCACCGTGCCCAGCAGGAAGCCCAGCAGGGAACCGAGGCCCGAGCGGAGGGCGTCTTTCGCTTCGCGTCCGCCCAGCAGCTCGCCGATGAAGGCACCTAGAAAGGGGCCGAGAATGATGCCCCAGGGCATGAAGAACAGGCCGGCGATTGTGCCTGCCAGGCAGCCCCGTTCGCCCCATCGGCTGCCACCGCTGTACTTGGCGCCCAGCAGGGGGACGAAGTAGTCGAGTACCTGCACGACGACAACCAGCACAAGCCACACTACGAGTTGCGTGGTGCCGAACTGTACGCGGTCGGTAAAGTGCAGCAACAGCATGCCGCCATAGGCCAGCGGAGGGCCGGGCAGGGCGGGGAGAATACAGCCCGCCAGACCTGCCAGCAGGCAGAGGATGCCCAGTATAATCAACAAAATGTCCATATCCGAAAGAGTTTTCCGCAAAAATAAGCGTTACTGGTCGAATTGTCAAATTTTTCCGTTATAGAAGTTTGGCGGTTCTTTTTTTTATTTCCCCCTTAAAGTTGCTACCTTTGCCGGGAGTTAACAAAAACGTTTGTGAAAGTATGGAAAATCAAAGACCTTTGATATTGGTATCGAACGATGACGGCATCGTTGCGAAAGGAATCAGTGAGTTGGTGAAATTTCTCCGTCCGCTGGGCGAGATTGTGGTGATGGCCCCCGACAAGGCCCGTTCGGGTACGGGTTGTGCGCTGACCACAGGCGAGCCCATCCACTATAGCCTTGTGCGCAAGGATGTGGGCCTGACGGTGTACAAATGCTCGGGCAATCCTGCCGACTGTGTAAAGCTGGCTTTTGAGACGGTGCTCGACCGCAAGCCCGACCTCGTGGTGGGCGGCATCAACCACGGTGACAATTCGGCCACGAACGTTCACTATTCGGGTACGATGGGAGTCGTCATCGAAGGATGTCTTAAGGGAGTGCCTTCCATCGGTTTCTCTCTGTGCAGTCACGAGCCCGACGCCAACTTTACGGCCGCAGGTCCTTACGTGCGCGACATTGCCCGCCTGGTGCTCGAGAAGGGACTGCCCGCGCTGACCTGCCTCAATGTGAACTTCCCCGACACGCAGGAACTGAAGGGCGTCAAGATCTGCCGTCAGACGAAGGGACAATGGACCAGCGAATGGGAAAACTTTGCCCATCGCGGTGACAACCATTACTATTGGCTGACGGGTTCGTTCGTGGACGAAGATGCCGACCAGGAGGATACCGACCACTGGGCGCTGGCCAACGGTTATGTAGCCATTACGCCTACCACGGTAGACGTCACGGCCTATGGCATGATCGACGAGCTGAAGACTTGGTTCTAATCGTATGAAATACTACCTGATTGTCGGCGAAGCCTCGGGCGACCTCCATGCGTCGCACCTGATGGCGGCCTTGCGTCGCGAAGACCCGCAGGCGGAGTTCCGCTTCTTTGGGGGTGACCTGATGGCTGCCGCGGGCGGTTGTGCGCCTGTGAAGCATTATCGCGACCTGGCCTACATGGGCTTTGTCCCCGTCTTGCTCCACCTGCGTACCATCTTTGCCAACATGGCCTTCTGCAAGCGAGACATCGTGGAGTGGCGGCCCGACGCCTTGATATTGGTGGACTACCCAGGCTTCAACCTCAGCATTGCCAAGTACATCCATGCCCGCACGCGTATCCCTGTCTACTACTACATCGCTCCCAAGATATGGGCGTGGAAGGAGTACCGCATCAAGAACATCAAGCGCGACGTGGACGAGCTTTTTTCCATCCTGCCTTTCGAGGTCGATTTCTTTGAAGGCAAGCACCAATACCCCATCCACTATGTGGGCAATCCGACGCTGGACGAGGTGGTCGCCTTCCGTGCTTCCTACAAGGAGACACGCCAGGACTTCTTCGAGCGCAACGGCCTGCAGGCCAAGCCCGTCATCGCTTTGCTGGCAGGCAGCCGCAGGCAGGAGATCAAGGACAACCTGCCCGACATGATTCGGGCAGCTTCCTCTTTCGGTGGCTATCAGCTGGTGCTGGCAGGCGCGCCAGGCATCGATGCCGACTACTATCGCGCCTATATAGGCGACGCCGACGTGAAAGTCATCTTCGGCCAAACTTACGAGTTGCTGAGTCATGCCGACGCGGCGCTGGTCACTTCGGGCACGGCCACACTCGAGACGGCCCTCTTCCGCGTGCCGCAGGTGGTGTGCTACCATACGCCCATCGGACGCGTCATCGCTTTCCTGAAGCGGCATATATTGAAAGTGAAGTATATCTCGCTTGTCAACCTGATCGCAGGGCGCGAGGTGGTGCGCGAGCTGGTGGCCGACACGATGACGGTAGCACAGATAAAGACCGAACTGGGCCGTATCCTCAACGACGAAAGCTGGCGCAGGGAGATGCTGGCAGGCTATGACGAGGTAAGCAAACGCCTGGGCGAACCAGGCGCCCCTGCCAAGGCGGCCCGTCTCATCCGTTCGTTGTTGGCAAAGGGTTGATCGTAAACCAGTCTGTGTATTTCAAATAAAATGTTAAAAGCGGGCAGGTCGATGCAGTAAATGCGCGATCTGCCCGTTTTCTTGTCAGAAATCAGAAGATAAATTGTGAGGATTATGAAAAAAGTACATTGGTTTGTCCTGTTGTTATGCCTGGCTTTGTCGCCCGTCTTCCAGTCGTGCGATGATGGCGATGGCTATTCAATTGGTGATTTTACGCCTCCTTTGTGGGCGACGGTTCGTGTCGGTGGAGGCGCTTTCTATCTGGATTGTGATGTTTGGGGCACGCTTTGGCCTGTCAATACCGATATGGGGTGGTATACGCCTGTCGATGGCCAGCGAGTCATTACTTACTTCAACCCTCTGTGGGATAACTACGAGGGATACGATCATGCGGTCAAGATTTTGGGTATCCAAAACGTGTTGACCAAACAGGTGGAGACCTTGACGCCCGAGACGGACGAAGAATTCGGCAACGATCCTGTTACTATTTACCAGGGTGATATCAGCATTAGCGGTGGATACATGAACATTATCTTCCTTCAGAATCTGCCTGCCAAGGAGAAACACCGTATCAGCCTTGTGCGTCCGCAAGATGATGCCGAGCTCTATGGTGAAGACGGCTATGTCCATCTGGAGTTGCGCTACAACGACTATGACGATGTGACGGGTTATGGCAATTGGGGAGCTGTTTCCTACAACCTCAGTAGCCTGAACTTCACAGATGCCACAAAGGGTATCAAGCTGAAACTCAATTCTTCGGTCAATGGCGAAGTAGAAGTAGCATTCGACTTTGTTTCGTCTGACGATGAAGGCGAAGGCAGCTCGGAAAAAGGCTTGCAACGTAATGTAGACCTGTCGAAGGTACAGCTGAAATAATGTCTTTTTAAATTGGTATGTAAAGTCGGAGGCCCCGAAGGCGGATATATGTCCAGCTTTCGGGGCCTCGTTTTATAGGGTTGTCCCAGGTGGAAATCTTTTAGAGCAGCGTCAGTGCAAACAGGTAGCAGACGGCGGCGGGGATAGCCATCAGAGCGCTGTCGAAGCGGTCGAGCATGCCTCCATGGCCGGGCAGAATATTGCCCGAATCCTTGATGCCCAGCTGGCGCTTCATGAGCGATTCGGTCAGGTCGCCCCATGTGCCGAAGATGACCACTACTACAGCCAGCCCGGCCCATTGGCCTACCGACATGAAGTCGTAGTAGTGGGCAAAGATAAATGAGGATGCGATGGAGAAGATAGCTCCTCCGATACTGCCTTCCCATGACTTTTTGGGCGAGATACGCTCGAAAAGACGGTGCTTTCCTATCAGCGAACCAACGCAATAGGCGCCCGTGTCGCTCAGCCAGATGAAGACAAAGATGGAGAGCGGCAGGATGGGGTTGTAGCTCACGCTGCTCGCTGCCGGGTCGTTGTGGAAGGCCAGCACATTGAGCAAGGCGAAGGGCAGGGCCACGTAGAGCTGACTCATCATGGAGAAAGCCCAGTTGCCCAGCGGGTTCTTGTGCTTCAGGTAGAGCTCTGTGATCATCATGTAGAGCAGTAGGGCCAGGTAGGGCAGGAAGACGCGTGCGTCGGTAGCCTGCGTGCAGAAGCCCATCAGAGCCAGACAGAGGTAAGCTCCGCCCAGCGAGGTAATGGTGCGGTTGATTCTTACTTCGCCGCTGGCGTTGACCAGGTGGCCGAACTCATGCACGCTCAGGGCGGCAATGAGGGTGAACAGAAGTCCGAAAGACAGGGGGCTGTAAAGGATGCAGCCCACCAGTACGATGATGAACAGGACGCCTGTAATGGTTCTTTTCACGAGATTGCTTTGCATGGCTTTCCTCCTTTATGCTTCAGTAGGTTGTTCTCCTTTCTTTTCGTCCGCCTTGCCTTCTGCCTGTGCTTTTCCTTCGGCAGCAGGTTCAGAGGCATTTCCCTTTTCCTGCTCCTTCACTTCCAGCACGGCTTGTTCGGCACGTTTGCTTTCTTCCTCAGCCGCTTCCTTCAGCTCCTTGGAAGTCTTGTTGGCGGTGATGATCTCTTCCGAACGCGAAGCCCAAGGGCGCTTGCCGAAGATTTGCTCCACGTCTTCAGCAAAGATGACTTCCTTCTCGATGAGCAGCTGGGCCAGCTTGTTGTGTCCTTCCTTGTGTTCGGACAAGATTTGCTTGGCGCGTTCGTACTGCTCGTTCACCATGCGCTTCACTTCCTCGTCGATGAGTTCGGCGGTCTTCTCGCTATAGGGGCGGTTGAAGGAGTATTCTTCGTTGTTGTAGTAGCACAGGTTGGGCAGCTTTTCGCTCATGCCCAGGTAGGCTGTCATGCCATAAGCCTGCTTCGTCACACGCTCCAGGTCGTTCATGGCGCCTGTCGAGATGCGGCCCAGGAAGAGGTCTTCGGCGGCGCGTCCACCCAACGTGGCGCACATTTCGTCGAGCATCTGCTCCTTGGTCGTGATCTGTCGCTCTTCGGGCAGGTACCAGGCGGCACCCAAGGCCCGTCCGCGCGGCACGATGGTCACCTTGATGAGCGGGTTGGCATATTGCAACAACCAGGAGATGCTGGCGTGTCCTGCCTCATGGATGGCGATGGAGCGGCGTTCCTCTTCGGTTGTGATCTTGGTCTTCTTTTCCAGACCTCCCACGATGCGGTCGACGGCATCGAGGAAGTCCTGCTTGCCTACGAACTTCTTACCGTGGCGGGCGGCTATCAGGGCAGCTTCGTTGCACACGTTGGCGATGTCCGCGCCCGAGAAGCCAGGTGTCTGACGTGCCAGCAGGTCGACGTCCACCGTTTCGTCTATCTTGATGGGGCGCAGGTGTACGCCGAATACTTCCTTACGTTCGTTCAGGTCGGGCAGGTCGACGTGTATCTGACGGTCGAAGCGGCCTGCACGCAACAGGGCCTTGTCGAGCACGTCCACACGGTTGGTGGCGGCCAGGATGATGATACCGCTGTTCGAGCCGAAGCCGTCCATTTCGGTCAGTAACTGGTTCAACGTGTTTTCACGCTCGTCGTTTCCACCCATGGCGGCCGCTTTCGAGCGGGCACGTCCCACGGCGTCGATCTCGTCGATGAACACGATACAAGGAGCTTTCTCCTTAGCTTGGCGGAAAAGGTCGCGCACACGCGAAGCACCCACGCCGACGAACATCTCCACGAAGTCCGAGCCTGCCAGCGAGAAGAAGGGTACGTTTGCTTCGCCTGCTACGGCCTTGGCCAGCAATGTCTTACCCGTGCCCGGAGGGCCTACCAGCAGGGCGCCCTTGGGGATCTTTCCTCCCAGGTCGGTATATTTCTGAGGCTCCTTGAGGAACTCCACGATTTCTTCCACTTCCTGCTTGGCTTCAGCCAGGCCGGCTACGTCCTTGAAAGTCACCCTGATGTTCGATCCCTTTTCGAACAGCTGTGCTTTCGACTTGCCGACGTTGAAGATACCTCCACCGCCGCCCATGCCTCCGCCACCGCTCCAGCGGCGCGACAGGTAGATCCAGAAGCCCACTACCAGCAGGATGGGCACTACATTCCACAGGATGAGGCTCATGTAGTTGCCTTTCTTTTCGTAGGTGATGGCTCCGTCGAAGTGGTTTTCGTCCTTTTCTTTCTGAAGGAAGTCGCCCAGGCTTTCGCGCGAGGGAGCTTCGGTTGTGACCATCGGATTGCGTCCCACACGGGTGGAGTCGATTCCGAATACGTTTCCTACGTGTTGTGGCTTGATGTAAGCCTCTACCGAATTGTCGTCAAAGCCTGTCACGCGGCTGATGTAGCCTTTCTGCACATAGCTTTGAAATTCATCATAGGAGACGTTCTTGCTGCTGACGCCATTTTTGTTGGTCAGCCACAGGCCGGCCAGCATCATCAGGAGAATCATGTACAGCCAGTTCAGGTTGAACTTGGGCAGGTTCACCTTGTTGTTGCCGTTGCCGGTGTTCTTTTTATTGATGTTATTGTTGTCCATATTCGTTTGTTAGTCTAAGTCGGGTATTTCGGTAAGTTTGGCGTCTGCCCAAAGGTTTTCCAGATTGTAGTAGTTGCGCACTTCGGGCAGGAATACATGCACCAGTACCTCAGCATAGTCCATGGCCACCCATTGGGCGTTTCTCAGGCCGTCTACTGCATAGGGCTTGGCGTTGGCTCCCTCGCGTGCGAAGTCTTTGACAGACTCCACGATGGCAGTGACTTGGCTGGGTGAGTTTCCTTGGCAGATGATGAAGTAGTTGCAGATGGTGTCATCTATTTGCGTCAGGTCCGCAATGACGATTTTTTTTCCTTTTTTATCCTGGATTCCTTCGGTGATTTGTTCGATCAGTTTTTTTGTTTCGTCCATTTATACATTATTATATTAAACAGTCGGCAAATATACGCCGTTTTCTTATATGTAACACGTAAAATGTGAAAAGTATTTTGATTTTAGTTTTTTTTTAGTGATGTAATTGCTTGTAGAAAGCCCATTTATCATTTTTCTGCAAAAAAAATCTCCCGAAATGTTTGCGTTTCACAAAAAGTTCGTATCTTTGCAACCGCAAAACGGAAACGTTGACATGCATTGGGCTATGGTGTAATGGTAACACTACAGATTCTGGTCCTGTCATTCCTGGTTCGAATCCAGGTAGCCCAACAGAAAAGAGGACACTTCGATTGATGAGGTGTCCTTTTTTATTGTCTGTCTGCGTGTGCGTAGGCTTAAAAAGAAGAGGGTGTGTAAAACAGGAAGTACTTTCTCGTTTTTTACACACCCTCTTGTCAGTTGTATATCGCTTTTCCCTTATGCTTAGCCTTCTTTCTGGATGCTTTCGTCGATAACCTTGATTTTCTCCTTCACCAGGTCGATGTCAGCTTTCAGTTTCTCTACCTTGCGGTTGAGCTCTGTCAGCAGGCTGTTGCCCTTCTTCGAGGCGGCGTTCAGGAAGCCCAGGTTGTTCTCATACGTCTGCAGTTCGCTCTTCATGTTGTCGTAGGCGCGCATCAGCTTTTCGCGTTCGCGGTAGAGTGCCTGCGGGCTTCCCTCCTGAATGTTGCTGATGGTGTTCTTGAAGCTGCTCAGCTTCTTGTTCGACTGGCTGATGTTGTAGCGTTCGAACAGTTTGTCCACCAGTGCGTGGTATTGTTTGTACACCTTGTCCTTGTCCTTGAAGGGCACGAAGCCTACGGCGTTCCATTCCTTCATCAGTGTGCGCACCTGTTCGATGGCCGTGTCGGCTTCGGTTTCTTCGCCGATAGCTTCCAGCTGGGCGATGATGGCACGTTTCTTCTCCAGATTGGCCTGCTCTTCCGAACGTTGTGAGGCGCCTGCCTGGTTCTTCTGTTCGAAGAAGTAGTCGCAAGCCGTGATGAAGCGTTTCCAGATGACGTCAGAGTGTTTCTTGGCTACAGGGCCGATGGTCTTCCATTCCTTCTGCAACTTCACCAGCGTGTCGGCCGTAGCTTTCCAGTCGGTGCTGTCCTTCAAGGCTTCCGCCTTTTCGCAGAGGGCGCGTTTCTTCTCGAGGTTCTCGTTCATGTTTTCCTTTACCGTCTTGAAGAACTCGGCTTTCTTGTTGAAGAAGGCGTCGCAGGCGGCGCGGAAGCGTTCGAAGATCTTTACGTTCATCTTCTGCGGCGCGTAGCCTATGGTCTTCCACTTGTTTTGCAGGGCAATGATCTCCTGTGTCTTGGCGTCCCAGGCGGCGAAGTTGGTCAGTTCGTTGTAGTCGATGCCCTCGATGATTTCGCAGATCACCGTCTTCTGGTCGAGGTTCTGTTGCTCGGCCTCCTTCAGGGCGTCGAAGTGCTGCTGGTGGCGGCGGTTGACGGCGGTCGATGCGGCCTTGAAGCGGGCCCATATCTCTTCGCGCAGCTCTTTGGCCACGGGGCCTGTCTCGCGGAATTCCTGATGGAGCTTCTGCAGCTGGTGGAAGGCCGACACGACGTCTGTCTCCTCGGCCAGCTTCTCGGCGGCTTCGCAGAGGTGGGTCTTTATCTCGAGGTTCTTCTTGAAGTCATATTCGCGGAACTCATTGTTCAGCTTCAGCAGGTCGTAGAACTTCTCCACGTAGAGCTGGTAGTTCTTCCACAACTCGTTGACGCTGGCTTGCGGCACGAGCTTCACCTCGTTCCATTGTTGCTGGAGGCGCTTGAACTCCGTGTAGTTCTTGTTGGCGTCTTCGGGCGACTCCAGCAGGTCTTTCAGCTCTTCGATGATGGAGAGTTTCACCTGCAGGTTCATTTCCTTCTGTTTCTCCACCTCGGCGGCCAGTTCGTTCCGTTTGTTCTTGATGACGGACATTGCGTTTTTCATTTCCTCCTCCAGGGGGTCGGGTGTGGGCACGTAGTCTTCGGGTGCTCCTCCTGCTTCGGCAAACTTCTTGCGTGCTGCTTCCTGTTCGGCGTTGTGCAGCTTGTAGAATGTCTGCTTCAGGCCGTCTATTTCGGCTTTGGTGACGCTTTCCACGTCGCCTGCGATCTCTTTCAGCCGTGCGATGACTTCTTCCTTCGTCAGCTTCTGTGCGGGAGCGGTTTCTACTGTGCTTTCCATTGCCTGTTCCTCAGCCGGAGTTTCTGCCGTTGCCGTTTCAGAAACCTCAACTGTTTTCTTTTCTTCTTCTAATTCCACCTGCTTTTCGGGGAGATTAGTGTCATGAGTGTCCGTCATTGTATATCTTTATTTTAGAAACGGGTTTCCCCGTTTGGGTTACATGGGTTGCAAATTAATGAAATAAAACGTTTACTTCATACATTTTTCCCGATTTTTTTTACAAAAAGTTGTTGGGAGCCTTTACGCCAGCAGCACGGTGATTCCCATGTAGAGCATCATGCCGATGATGTCGTTCGTGATGGAGATGAAGGGGCCTGTGGCGATGGCGGGGTCCACCTTGAGTTTCTCCAGCGTCATGGGCACCAGGGTGCCGAAGATGGAGGCGAACATCACGACGGCGAAGAGGCTGATGGACACGGAGTAGGTCACCGTGGCCGTGCTGCCAAAGCGCACGAAGTTGTAGATGTACACCAGCAGCGAGATGATGGTGGCGTTGATACTGGCCACGACGGCTTCCTTGCCCACCTGCTTCAGCGTGTCCTTGGCGTCGAGCGAGCTGTTGGCCAGGCCCTGCACGATGATGGCCGACGACTGCGTACCCACGTTTCCGCCCGTACCACCGATCAGGGGGATGTAGAGCGCCATTTCGGGGTGGGCGGCAAAGGTCGCGTCGAAGTTGCCCAGAATCATGGAGTTGCCGATGCCGCCCAGCATGCCGATGAGCAGCCAGGGCAGGCGTGCGCTCGTCTGGCGCACCAGGTTGTCGTCCGTCTCGACGTCTTGCGAAAGACCCGAAGCCAACTGGTAGTCGCGCTCCGACTGCTCGCGCACCTCGTCCATGACGTCGTCGACGGTAATCTGTCCCACGAGCCGCCCGATGCTGTCCACTACCGGCACGGCCACGAGGTCGTATTTCTCGATGATCTGCACCACCTCGTCGATGGGTGTGTCCACGTGTACCGAGATGGGGTCTTTCTTCATCACGTGCTTCACCTTCGACACCGAGGGCGACGTGATCATCTTCTTCAGCGGGAAGACGCCCTGCAGGCGCTCGTCGTCGTCGATGACGTAGACGTAGTAGATTTCGTCCAGCTGCTCGGCCTGCATGCGCATTTCCTTCAGACACTCGGGCATACTCCAGTTCTCGTTCACGGTCACCATTTCCGTGCCCATGAGTCCGCCCGCGGTGTCCTCGTCATACTTCAGCAGGTCTACGATGTCGCCAGCCTGTTCGATGTCCTCGATGTGCGAGAGGACCTCCTCCTGCTTGTCCTCGTCGAGGCCGCGCATCAGGTCTACGGCGTCGTCCGTGTCCATGTAGTCCACGAACTTCTTGGCGATGGTTTCCGAGGGGAGCAGCTCGAGGAACTCCTTGCGGACGTCTTCGTCCATCTCCACCAGTACGTCGGCTGCCGTCTCGTTGTCCAGGAGGCGGTAGACGAAGCGTGCGTCCTCGGGGTCGAGGTCGTTGCACAGCTCGGCGATGTCGGCCGGGTGCAGGTCGGCCAGCAGGGCTTTCACATTTTCCGTGTCCTTCTGCTCGATGTAGCCTTTGACCTTGTCAATATATTCTTCGTCTATTTCCATTTCTTTAATTGAGAATTGATAATTGAAAATGGATAATGGATAATTCTCAATTCTCCATTCTCAATTCTCCATTATTTAAGTATTCTTTCACTCGGTTCGTCAGCTCCACGAACTCCTGTACGGACAGCTGTTCGGGCCGCCGGTCGAAGAGGGCGTCCTGCGTCAGGGGGCAGTCCTTGCCCACGAGGGGTTTGATGGAGTTGCGCAGCGTCTTGCGTCGCTGGTTGAAGGTCGTCTTCACCACCTGCTTGAACAGGCGTTCGTCGCACCCCAGGTCGTGCGTGTCGTTGCGCGTCATGCGGATGACGGCGCTCTTCACCTTGGGCGGCGGGTTGAACACGTTTTCGTGGACGGTGAAGAGGTACTCCACGCTGTACCACGCCTGTACGAGCACGCTCAGGATGCCATACGTCTTGCTGCCCGGCCCTGCGGCCATGCGTTCGGCCACCTCCTTCTGTATCATGCCCGTGCAGCAGGGTATCAGGTCCTTGTTGTCCAGCATCTTGAAGAAGATCTGGCTCGATATGTTGTAAGGATAGTTGCCTGTCAGCACGAAGGGCCTTCCGTCGAAGAGCCGTGTCAGGTTCATTTTCAGGAAGTCGTCCTCGATGATGTGTTCCTCCAGCTGCGGATAGGCTTCGCGCAGGTAGGCCACCGATTCGTAGTCCACCTCCACCACCTTCAGCTCGCGCTCCTTGGGCAGGAGGAACTGGGTGAGTACCCCCATGCCGGGCCCCACTTCGAGGATGGGCAGGCCGGGACAGGCGTCTACCGTGTCGGCGATGTCCTGCGCCACCTTCAGGTCTTTCAGGAAGTGCTGGCCCAGAAACTTTTTAGGCTTTACCAGTCTCATATATCAAGTTTATTGTTACTTTTGTGCCCCACAAAGGTAGGAGTTTTAATGGATAATTGATAATTGAAAATGGAAAAATAGTTTCGACCGCAATCTTAATTATCAATTTTCCATTTTTCATTATCAATTAACGAACGGAAAGATGACGAAGAAAGGATTTTATAGAAACCTGGCGAAGGTAGCGTTGCCTTTGCTGCTGGGTGCCTTCATTCTCTACTGGGTGTATCGCGACTTTGACTTCGCTCAGGCCGCCGTCGTGTTGCGCCACGGCATCCGTTGGGATTGGATGGCCCTTTCGCTCTTTTTCGGCGTGTGGAGCCATGTGGAGCGTGCCCTGCGCTGGCGTCAGACGTTGGAGCCGCTGGGTTGTCGTCCGCGTCCGTCCCATCTGGTCGATGCCGTCTACCTGTCCTACGCCACGAGCCTCGTCATCCCTCGCGTGGGCGAAGTGTCGCGTTGCGGCGTCCTTTCGCGCTACGCCCATGTGCCTTTCTCCAAGTCGCTGGGCACGGTCGTCACCGAGCGCCTGGTCGACACCCTTTGCATCCTGCTCATTACGGGTGTCACCCTCCTGCTCGAGCTTCCCGTCTTCGTCACCTTCTTCCGCCAGACGGGCACCAAGATTCCCTCGCTTGTCCACCTCCTCAGCTCCCCCTGGTTCTACGTCGCCCTGTTCTGCGTGGTAGGCGTCGTCGTGCTGCTCGTATGGCTGGCCCGCATGCTCGTCGTGTTCGAGCGCGTGCGTGGCGTGGTGCTCGACGTGTGGCAGGGCGTCATGTCCCTTCGCCGTGTGCGCAACGTCCCCCTTTTCCTGCTCCACACCGTCCTGATGTGGCTTTGCTACTTCCTCCATTTCTACCTGACGTTCTACTGCTTTCCGTTCAGTGCCGACCTCGGTCTTCAGGCCGGTTTGGTCATGTTTGTGGCAGGCACGTTTGCCGTCATTGTCCCCACGCCCAACGGTGCCGGTCCGTGGCATTTTGCCGTCATCACCATGATGATGCTCTACGGCGTTTCCTCGTCCGATGCCGCCCTTTTTGCCCTCCTTGTCCATGGCATCCAGACGCTGCTCGTCATTGTCCTCGGCTTCTGGGGCTGGCTGCATCTTGTTTTGAGCGGGAAGAAGGAGTGAGAAGTGTGGAGTGTTGATAAACAAATCACCCGCCCCTCATCTCTGAAGCAGCGGGTGTTTTTATTTCGTGCTTGTGTTGTCGTGGGCTGCGCGCTTCGTTTACAGCCCCATGCAGCTGGTAACGCCCAGCGTAGTTCCAATAGCGGTCAGGATGGTGACCAGCGTCTGGATAATGG
>ERZ779852.954-NODE-954-length-29201-cov-5.308516_pt1 | contig 29201 bp, 16 predicted proteins | sample MGYA00511559_ERZ779852 | MGnify/ENA primary metagenome ERZ779852 (study PRJEB29588, sample SAMEA2157977) | human gut metagenome | biome: human gut; feature: human-associated habitat; material: faeces | place: Denmark | collected 2008/2010 ...
AGGGCCTTTAAGGACTTTAGTGACGGTGGGGACCGGCGCGAGTGCTGTGGGAACTATGGGAGCTATGGGAGCTAAGGAAATGATGGGGGCGCCGGGAGTGCCGGATGAGATGGGTGTGCCGTGTGGGTGCGGATATTTTTAGGGTTAGGATGCTTGTGGTACAAAGATTATCGTTATCTTTGTGGAGATTTTGCAAGTTGGTACAATTCAGGGCAGGATAATCCAAGTGTAATATTTAATCTTTAATATAATAGTTGATCCATGGTAAAGAGTTTAAGAACAGTAGCTTTTGCCGCTATATGTTCGTTAGTGATAGGCGGTTACGCAGGCACGGAAGCCTATGCGGCAGACCCGGCGGTGAAGCGTGAGATGCGCTCGGCGTGGGTGGCCACCGTCTGGCAGTTGGACTGGCCGCAGTCGACAGTATCGTCGACGGGCAATACGACGCAAATCAATGCGCAGAAGAAGCAGCTGACGACGTTGCTTGATTCGTTGGCGCGCAATAATATGAATTCGATATGTTTTCAGGTGCGTTCGCGATGCGATGCGATGTATAACTCGAGCTATGAGCCTTGGTCTTCCGACCTTGTTTCGTACCGCGGCCTTGACCCCGGGTACGATCCTTTGGCGTACTGCATAGAGGAGTGTCATAAGCGCGGCATGGAGTGCCATGCATGGATTAATCCGTATCGATATGAGAGCCAGATAGGGCAGTGGAACGGCACCCCCAAAGCCTATCGTGACGAGCATCCGGATTGGCTGCTTGATGTGAAAGAAGCGTCGATATTGAACCCGGCTTTGCCTGAGGTGCGTCAGCGCATATGTGATGTCGTGGACGAGATTGTCCGCAATTACGATGTTGACGGGGTGCTCTTTGACGACTATTTTTACCTGCAAGGTATTTCGACGGAGGATGCAGCTCATTATCAGAGTTATAAGCAAGGCGGCGGGACGCTGTCTTTGGGCGACTGGCGTCGTGACAATGTCAATAAGATGGTGGCCGATGTGTATTCGACCATTAAGAAGGCCAAGCCGTATGTCCGCTTCGGCATCTCGCCTGCGGGCGTGGCTGCCACGAGTGCTTCGGTAGCCGGCAAATATGGTTTGCCTCCATGTCCGGCCGGAAGCGACTGGCAGTATAACGGCATTTATTCCGATCCGTTGGCGTGGGTGTCATCGCGCACGCTTGACTTTATCTCGCCGCAGATTTACTGGAAGATAGGCTCCAGTGCCGATTATGACGCCATATGCAAATGGTGGAGTAATGCGGCCAATAAATTCGGACGCCACTTCTTTTCCTCACAGGGTGTCTCGTACAACTACGGCGAGGAAGAATACGCCAAGCAGGTGCGTCTGAATCGCGAGTATACGCTCAATGCTGCCCCCGGTTCGGTGTTTTATTCGGCTAAGTACTTGTATCGCACCACGACTCCGCTGTTGGGACATTATCTTAAGACGCAGGTGTTCAATACGCCGGCGCTTATACCGGCGATGACGTGGTTCCCGGTAAGTTCGCCGGCCAAGGTGAGCAATGTCAAGCGCAGCGGTTCGACGCTGACGTGGACCGGTGTTGAGGGTATGCGTTACACGGTGTATGCTGTTCCGAACAGCGTGCCCGATGCCAATTTCGACCGCGAGCCCGAATATCTTCTCGGAGTGAGCTACTCGACGTCCTATACCATTCCTTCCGACAAGGTGAGCGGTTTCCGCTGTGCCGTATGTGTATATGACCGCTACGGCAACGAATATTCGCCCGTCTTTGTCGGGGCGGCCGTGACCACCCTCCCGTCCCCCGAGCTGACCTATCCGGCGGAGGGTCAGGAAGTTGAATTACCCTTTATGTTCAAGTGGAATGCTGTGCCCGGCGCGGCCAATTACTTGCTCGAGGTAGGCAAAGATGCGTCGATGAGCGAGCTTATAGGCGTAACCGAGGTTTCCGGCACCGAGAGCCTTTCGTCCGCCATCGAGGGTATGGAGACCGGGCACGAACTGTATTGGCGCGTGCGTGCATGCGCTGCCAATGCCAATGACGGCGTGAGTGTTTCGCGCCGCTTTACGCCCACCAAGCTGCACATCATCTCGCCTTACGATACCGAACAGAACGTCAGTCTCACTCCCACAATAGCGTGGTCCGTGGCCGACCGTCAAGTCCGGGTTCAGGTGTCCTCCACCGGGGTCTTCGATGACGAAGACATCGTTATAGATGCCACTGCAACAGGCAGCTACACCGTGCCAAAATACATACTCAAAGGCTATACGTCGTATACAATCCGTCTGAAGTACAGCTTTGGCGGATACGATGTGATGTCCGCTCCGGTGACCTTCACCACTTGTGAGGCCGTGCAGACCGTCCCCGAAGTCGTCCCCTCGGCAGACGGGATACTGTATGCAAATTCGCATTTGGCAATAAAGCCCATTGAGGGTGTCAAGAAAATACGCTTGGAGCTTTCGGCTAATGAGAGCTTCAAGTCGCCACGCAACTCATACATTTGCACGACCATAGAGGCCCCGACCTTCACCGATGCCAAAGAGGCGCGCAACATCAAGGCCGGCACCAAGAACCTGGTTAACGGGACAAAATATTATGTACGAGCGCGTGCGACTTATGCCACCGCCGACGGCGACAAGGACACGGCATGGTCCGATGTGGTATCCTTCAAGTATAGCAACACCGATGGTGTCGAAGATATCGAAGCCGACGGTGCATCCCGAGCTTTTACGTGGGACGGCGAGACGCTTAGAGCCATGGAAGGCACGGCCACTATCATGGTGTATAATGCAGCGGGCACACTTGTCGCCGGTTACGCCTCCGGAGTGACCGAGGTCAGGCTCAATCTTCCTGCCGGAATATATATGGTTAAGGACGGCTGCGGCCATGTGATGAAAATTCGCATAAGGTAATGTAAATGCTTAATTAATGCAAATGCTTAATTTAATGACACGAAAACTGACATCGGGCGTTGTTTCGGCCATTTTTAGTGCCATTGTCTCGGCGCTTGTCGCGACATCGTGCAGCGGACATAACGGAGCTGCCAAGAATAACGAAAAGGGAGATACCCTGACCCACGAGAGTGCCATGCTGACGATGATACAGTATGACGGATGGATAAGAGCCACCATATCCGACCCGTGGAGTCAGGACAAGACCTTGGCGACATACTGCCTTGTGCCGCGAGATGCCGAGATGCCGTCCGACCTGCCTAAGGACGCAAGTACGGTGGTGGTACGTACCCCGATTCGCAGTGCCGTGGTCTACTCGAGCGTGTATGCCCAAGGCATTGAAGACCTCGGATATATAAAGACCGTCACCGGAGTGGCGGATGCCGAGTATTTTACGCATGGCTATGTGCGTGAGCACCTTGACGCCGGTGACATTGTCAATATCGGCAACTCCTCGTCCCCGTTGATGGAACGTATCGTAGACTTGTCTCCGGACGTGCTTATACTGTCGCCTTACGAAGCCAATCGCAATGACCGCGTCTTAGACAAAACCGGCGTGGCCGTCGTCCGGATGGTGGACTATATGGAAACGACACCTTTGGGACGTGCCGAATGGCTCAAACTATTGGGGGCCATGTACGGTGACTTGGACAAGGCAACGGCGCAATACGATGCTAAGGCTCGTAAATATCGAGAAATAAGCCAACGTATGGCGTTGTGTGACGTCCGCCCCATGGTACTTACCGACACCGAAATTTCGGGGACGTGGTATATGCCAGGCGGCGGCAGCTATGCAGCCCGTATGATTGACGATGCCGGAGGCATGGTGCCGTGGAGCGACAACGCCTCCACGGGGTCTTTACCATGTGACTACGCCGCTGTGTATGAGCGTGCTTCCGAGGCTCCGGTATGGATAATGCGCACCTTCGGACCGATTACTCTCGCTGACTTGCGCAAGGCCAATGCATTGAACGGTAATATCAAAGCGCTCAAAGTCGGCAATGTCTATTACACGGACACAAGTACCGGTACATTCTTTGATGATATAGCCTTTCATCCCGACCGGATACTTGGCGACTACGCAGCCATGATTCATCCCGAAGTCGTAAAGCAGCCCTTGAAATATTTTGTCAAGGCACAATGATATGATACGACCCTGCCGCTGTCGATACGTGTAGCGGCGGGGTCGTACTATCACGAGCGTGATTCTCTTAGGCCGTTGCGAGAGAAAAACGTGGAGAAAGGGGCAAAATCGTTAGCCCGGTAGAGGTGTCATAATCGTATACCCGGTAGTCAATCGCCATTACGCTCGTGTTATGCGTTAAAAAAAAGAGACTGCATGGTCTGAGAATAATAAAAAAGCATAAAATGGCGTAAGCGTGTGCGTTTTATACGAAAATAATTGTACCTTTGTATTCGATAAATCAAAAGAAAAAGCACTACACAAGAACTAACCCCCAAGACCGCGAGGTCTGAATACGGCGTCCCACGCCTGAGGCGTCAAAGTACTAAGTCAAAATCTCATATATCAGGCGCGTGAATTAATACATTTTTTATCTTCAACTCCGATTACAGGCTTCACTGCAAAAAAAACTTAGAGCCAACAAAAAAAGATGGAAAACAACGAAAAAAGACCCAAACGTCCGCGTATCAGCGAATCGCGCGTGACATTGGAGAGTCAGGACACCGGTCGTCCCATGACAGACAATGCACAGGTAGAAGACAACGAACAACGTCCCTATCGCCCCTATAATCGTCCCCAGCAGGGCGGTTACAATAGGCAGTACAACAGCGGTTTCAACCGTCCGTACAACAACTACAACCGAGCACAAGGCGAAGGCGCCGAGGGTCAGGCTGAAGGCGAGCGTCCACAGCAAGGATACACTCCTCGTCCGTACAACAACTATCGTCCTCAGCCGCACTACAATCAGGGCGGCTACGGCAATACCAATCGCCAGCAGGGTGGCTACGGTCATACCAATCGTCAGCAGGGCGGCTACGGCAATCCCAACCGTCAGCAGGGCGGCTACGGCAATCCCAACCGTCAGCAGGGCGGCTACGGCAACCCCAATCGTCAGCAGGGCGGCTACAACCAGCAGGGCGGCTATAACAACAATAACCGCAAGAACAAATACAACAATCGTCCCCAGCAAGGCGGATACAACAATAAGCGTAAAGGCCAAAACCGTTACGACCAAGAAGACAACCCGTTCCCGGGCAAGGGCAAGAGCTTCACTCCGCGTCCCAAGCGCATAGAGTACGAAATGCCTATACCCGATCCCAACGAACAAATTCGTCTGAACAAATTCATGGCCAATTCGGGCGTATGCTCGCGTCGCGAAGCCGATGAATACATCCAGCAGGGACTTGTCAAGGTCAACGGCAATGTGGTGACCGAATTGGGTACCAAGATATGCCATAGCGACGTAGTCGAATACGACGACAAGGTAGTGGCACTCGAGAGCAAATGCTATATCCTGCTCAACAAGCCCAAAGACTGCGTCACCACCAGCGACGATCCCAACGGTCGTACTACGGTGATGGACATCATCAAGGGAGCCTGCACCGAGCGCGTATATCCCGTAGGTCGTCTTGACCGCAACACCACCGGAGTGCTTCTGCTGACCAATGACGGCGACCTTGCCTCCAAGCTGACCCATCCCAAGTATGTCAAGAAGAAAATCTACCATGTTTGGACCGACAAGGATGTCAGCGAAGAAGACATGCAGCGCATAGCCGACGGCATCGAGCTTGAAGACGGCGAAATACATGCCGACGCCATCAGCTATGCCACCGAGACCGACCGCAACCAGATAGGCATCGAAATACACTCCGGGCGCAACCGCATCGTTCGCCGTATCTTCGAGAGCCTCGGCTACCACGTCACCAAGCTGGACCGTGTGTACTTTGCCGGACTTACCAAAAAGAACCTGCCGCGCGGTCGTTGGCGCTATCTGACGCAGCAGGAAGTCAACTTCCTGAAAATGGGCTCCTTTGAATAAAGCTGCATAGAACAGTATAAACCATACAACACAATGAAACGAACAAAAATCGTCGACATCTTCAACCCCGAGCTCTTGGATACGGACGTGTGTGTCAAAGGCTGGGTGCGTACCCGTCGCGGCAATAAGCACGTGCAATTTGTGGCGCTCAACGATGGTTCGACAATCAAGAACATACAGATAGTCTTCGACATGTCGGTATTCACCGACGAGCAGTTGAGGCCTATCACCACCGGAGCATCCCTATGTGTAACCGGCCGCCTCGTCGCCTCCATGGGCAAGGGCCAAACTTGTGAAATCCAGGCGCAAACCCTCGAAGTGTACGGTACAGCCGACCCCGCCGAATATCCTCTCCAGAAAAAAGGCCATTCGCTTGAATTTCTGCGCGAAATAGCCCACCTTCGTCCGCGTACCAATACCTTCGGAGCCATCCTGCGCGTACGCTCGGTACTGGCATACGCCATCCATCGTTTCTTCAACGAAAAAGGCTTTTTCTACCTCAACACCCCGCTGATTACCGAAAGCGACTGCGAGGGAGCCGGTGCGATGTTCCAGGTGACCACCCTTCCGTTGGATAACCCGCCCAGAACCGAGGACGGCAAGGTGGACTACTCCAAAGACTTCTTTGGCAAAGCGGCTGCACTCACCGTTTCGGGCCAGCTCGAGGGCGAATTGGGTGCCACGGCCTTAGGCGCCATATACACCTTCGGTCCGACATTCCGCGCCGAGAACTCCAACACCCCGCGCCACCTTTCCGAATTTTGGATGATAGAACCCGAGATGGCATTCTATGAAATCGAGGACAATATGGACTTGGCCGAGGAATTTATCAAATACTGCATATCCTTTGCACTCGAAAAGGCCAAGGACGACATCGAATTCCTGTCCCAGATGTACGACCCCGAATTGGTAGAGCGTCTCCGCTTCGTAGTCAACAACAAATTTGTGCGTCTGACATACACCGAAGGCGTCAAGATTCTTGAAGAAAGCGGACATAAATTCGATTTCCCCGTATATTGGGGCGCCGATCTCCAGAGCGAGCACGAACGATACCTTGTCGAGCAGCACTTCAAGCGTCCGGTGATACTCACCGATTATCCCAAAGAAATCAAGGCTTTCTATATGAAGCAGAACGAAGACGGCCGCACTGTGCGTGCCATGGACGTACTGTTCCCCAAGATAGGCGAGATTATCGGCGGCAGCGAACGCGAAGCCGATTACGAGAAACTGCTGACACGTATCAACGAATTGGGCATCCCCATGAAAGACATGTGGTGGTACCTGGATACACGCAAATTCGGCACCGTGCCACACTCCGGCTTTGGTCTCGGCTTCGAACGCCTTGTGCTGTTTGTCACCGGTATGGCCAACATCCGCGATGTCATCGCCTTCCCACGCTACCCGGGCAACGCCAATTTCTGACGCCGTCCCAAGCATAAAAAAGCCGAGAAATCTACTGAGGATGTACTTGTCCAAAGGATGGTTTCCCGGCTTTTTTTATTTGTACAGTTAAACTTTTTGAGCCTTAACCTATCAAAATACTAAACCACCAATAAAACTTTACACGGATGAAACGCTTAATAACACTCGTATCGGTCGTATTACTATCCACGACTCTTGTGTGCTCGACCGGTCAAAGCCGCGGCCGCAACAACAGCAATACACGTCCTCCGACGACATCCGCACCACAAAACCGTCCCGGCAATATGGGTGGAAGCTCGACAGGCAGCCGTACCGGCAATAGCTCACGTTCAAACGATAGCTACCGTCCCGGCGGCGGCAACAGCAACCGACCTGATAAGGGCTATCGTCCCGGCGGCAATACACCGCCGCCGCAGAGCCATCGTCCGGGTGGCCATCACCATAGCGGCCATCGTCCCGGCGGTTACCGTCCCGGCGGAAACTACACTCGGCCCACACCTCCGCCACCGCCACGCCACGACCGCTATTGCTACCACAATACGCCTCCATATCGTCCCTATATGCCGTACAACCGACCTTGGCGTCGGCCCACACCTCCGCCGTCATGGCGTCCTTACTACGGATGTCCCACATTCAGCAGTATCCTTGGTGTAACTTTGGGCACGGCACTGAATCTGTCGCTTGATTACCTGTTCAACAGCGGATACAGCATCATGGGATACGGAAACAATCAAGTATATCTCTCCAATGTTCCTGTGTACAACTATACTTGGCCGTCTGCAACGCTGTACTACGGCACCGGAGGAGGCTTGCAAGGCAGCGAGTTTGTATACTCTTCGCCCGGGTACGACATAAGTCGCTACAATGCATTATACAGCCAACTTGTACGTCAGTACGGGTATCCGGTAAGTGTTCAGGATACCTATGGCGGAGTGACCGCCACTTGGTGGGGATATAACAACGGCTACATTACACTGTCGTTCTTCAACGATATGGCTTTTAACGGCACCTCACGCTATTATACCACCTTGAGTATCGGCAACTGAAGATAGAACAAAACAATAAGACCAACGCCCGCTTCGGAAAAAGATACCGAGGCGGGCGTTGTGTATATTGTTCGGGGAAATGCGGATGCTTGTCGCGCCAATAGTGCCGGGCTAACGTCTGTAACGAGCAAGGACACCATCCTCGAAGATGAGGTACACGCCATCGGGGTAGGTCCATCGTTCGACCATTCCGGATGTCGAGGGTATCTTGAGGTATTCGGTGGGCGCGCCCAAAGACAGGCGGCATTCGTCCGGGGTCATGCCAAGGCGAATCTTGCCATCGCATATCAGCTGCCATACGTCGTCCTCGATTTGCGGATACCGTGAGCGCGGATTTTCCAGAGCGAAGACTTTGTCAAAGTTGCGAGTCGCGGTGGCTCCGTCGCCCAAAGTCATGTATACGGCTTGCAGAGTGCCCGGAGCATCATCCGGTTCGATAACGACAATCACCGGGAGCTCGGCCGTGCCGCCGCGTACATTGCGGACGGTGACACCTACGTATCGGCGAGGGGCGATGATGTTACCGTCCGGCCATGACATACGACGCTGTGCAATGATATACAGATACTTTCCTACAAGTCGCCGAGCGACGCTGTCGATAAGGTCCGCATCGATGGTGAACGGAATTTCGATGCTTTGTCGCGACTTCCAATTACGTTCGTCAATGCCCGTATGGTACGCGAGGCTGTCGCCGTGAGCGCCTATAAAAGTCAGGGTCATTTCCGGCTGTTCGGTAAGTGTCGGGGTGGGCGCGGCCGCGACAAGGCGTAGCGTGTCGCCCGGTGTCGGGGTGCGTCGCGTTCCGCTAATGGCATCCGTGGAGGCGTCCAGGACTATGCCTATGCGGCTGTCAGTAACTATGAACCGCTTGCCGGGCGCCCATAAGGACGGGGCTGCCGGGCGTATGTCGGCAAGATAGCGTTGCTCGGCACTCAGCGTGCTTGCGCGTTGGCGCTTCACGTCTTTGCCCGAGATGACCGGAGTGCTCTCCACGCCCGTAAAGCATCCGGACAAGGCTGTGGCCAAGGCCAGGCATATGGCGGTCAGCGGCAGCGCCCGGCGCTTAATGCGATTAGGTTTGGCCGACAGATTTCGCATCATTTTGCGTATACGGGCGTGCGCCCTATGTTTCGGAATATGAAGCTATAGATATCGGTCCATTCGTCGATGACCTTGCTTACGGGCTTGCCGCTGCCGTGTCCGGCCTTGGTGTCGATACGTATCAGCTTTGGCGCGTCACCGGTATCGGCCTGCTGCAGCGTGGCGGCGTACTTGAAGGAATGTGCCGGGACTACGCGGTCGTCGTGGTCGGCGGTGGTGACGAGGATGGCGGGGTAGGGCGTGCCGTCGTTACGTATGGTGTGCAGGGGCGAGTATCCAAGGAGGTATCGGGCCATCTCCTGTGAATCGGCGCTGGTGCCGTAGTCGTGCGCCCAGTTCCACCCGATGGTGAAGAGGTGGTAGCGCATCATGTCCATGACGCCTACACGCGGTATGGCCACGGCGTAAAGGTCGGGGCGGATGTTGACGCACGCGCCCACGAGCAGCCCGCCGTTGCTGCCTCCTTCGATGACGGTGAGTCGTGGCGTGGTCCATCCGTGGCTTTGCATGTACTCGGCTGCGGCAATGAAGTCATCGAATACGTTGAGCTTCTGCATCAGCGTCCCGGCAAGGTGCCACGGCTCGCCGTACTCGGCGCCGCCGCGGAGGTTGACTGAAACGTAAATGCCGCCGTTTTCGAGCCATACAAGGCGATTGGGGCTGAATGTCGGATTGAGCGTGATGTTGAAACCTCCGTATCCGTAGATGTATACGGGGTTGCTACTATCGGCTTTGATGTCGCGGCGACGCGTCACGAACATGGGCACACGCGTGCCGTCCTTGCTTGTGAAGAATACTTGCTCGGTGATGTAATCATCGGGGTCGAAGTCTGCAATTCGGGCGCTGAACAGCGGGGTGCTGTTGCCCGAGGCAATGTCGTAGCTGTATCCGGCAGCCGGGTATACGAAGCTCGAGAAGCTGTAGAACACTTCCTCGTGCTTGCGCGAAGTGCTGAAAGATACCGTGCCGAAAGTCGGTAGTGTGATTTCGCGTATCTGCCGGCCGTGGATGTCGTAGAGATAGGCGTGGTTGGCCGCGTCGCGGTCGTAGGTGAGTATCATATGATTTTTGCCCACGCAGTTGACCGCTACGAGCGGAGTGCCCGCATCGGCCACCACAGTGCGCCAATTGTCGGGGCCGAGATTATCGAGGCTGACAGCGGCGATGCGGTAGTTGGGTGCATCGATGCTTGTGTATAGGTACAATTCGTCGCCGATGACGCCGATGACTTCGACGTACTTGTCTTGTGAGGGATATATGGTGACCCACGAGGCTTCATCGCCTTGGTCGAGGCGGCGTACTACCAGGGCGTTGCCATTGCCCTGACCACCGATGGTGACGGCCATGAGCCGTTGGCCGGGGTCTACCCATGCTTCGTGGAAGTGCAGCGGGGCGTCCGGCTCGCTGAATACTTGTCGGTCTTGGCTTTGGGCAGTGCCTATTGCATGGTAGTACACGTTGTGCCCGTAGTTGGCATTGCTATATGCTTTGCCTTGTTCGGGCGCCGGGTATGCGCTGTAATAGAAGCCGTTGCCGTGCCATGCGGCGCCGGTGAATTTGGCCCAAACGATATGGTCTTCCAAGAGTTGCTTCGAGGCGGTGTCCATGACGAATATTTCGGTCCAGTCACTGCCGCTGCGGCTTATGGTGTAGGCGGTGTACTTGCCGTCGGGGCTTATGAATACGCCGGTGAGGGCGACTGTACCATCATCGCTGAGTGTGTTGGGGTCGATGAACACCTCGCGGTTGATGGTTCCGGCGGCATCATCGGCACGATAGAGAATGCTCTGGTTGCGCAGCCCGTCGTTTTCGTAGAAATAGTATCGTCCGTCGGCTTCGCGCGAGGGCAGTCCGTGCTTGGCGTAGTTGTTGAGGCTTTGCAGACGCCGGTGTATTGCGTCGCGCCAGGGTATGGCATCGAGATATTTGCGAGTGACGGCGTTCTCGGCCTCGACCCATGCCGTGACGGCTGCGGCCGTGTCGTTTTCCAGCGGTCGGTAAGGGTCGGCGACCTTTATGTCGAAATATGTGTCCGTGGTGTCATCGTGTGGCGCCACGGGATAAGTCTTGGGCGCGTTTTGTGCAAAAGTCATTGAGGTGCTTGCAAGTATGGCGGCACCGCTCAGCAGTGCCGTGAGTGTCTTGGACATGTATGCGTTGAATTAGAAAGTGTGTAAGTGCTTGGATGTGTGTGTCGACACTATTACTGACTCCTTCCCGTATATTTCCGAAAGTCCTTAGGCCGCAGTGCAGCCTAAGGACATTTCGGAGATTATGAGGGTGAATGATGTCGTCAGTCTTTGTTCAGCGAGGGCACGTTGTGCTTCTCGGGCGTTTCGAGACCGCGATTGCGCAGCAGGGCGTCTACTCCGGGTTTATGGCCGCGGAAATTGATGAATAGCTGCATCGGATCGACGCTGCCACCTTTTTCGAGGATGTTTTCGCGGAAGGACTTGGCCGTTGCGGGGTCGAAGACACCTTTTTCTTTGAAGAGTTCGAAGCCGTCTGTGTCGAGTACCTCGGCCCACAGATAGGTGTAGTATCCGGAGGCATATCCGTCGCTGCCGAAGATGTGCTTGAAGTATGTCGAGCGATAGCGGAAGGTGAGTTCGTCCGGCATTCCGAGGTCTTTGGCAACTTTTTGCTCGAAGGCGGCGATGTCAATGTCGCTTGTGGGGTTGAGCTTGCCGTATTGCAGGTCGAGCAGGGCGGCACCGGCCAGTTCGGCGGTAGCGAAGCCCTGGTTGTGCGTCGAGGCTTTCTCGAGTTTTTCGATAAGTGCATCGGGTATCACCTCTCCGGTCTGATAATCATGAGCATATATGCGCAGCAATTCGGGGTCCATGGCCCAGTGCTCGTGTATCTGAGAGGGTAGCTCCACGAAGTCTCGGTCGACATTGGTGCCGCTCTGGCATTTGTAGCGTGCGCGCGACAACATTCCGTGCAGACCATGTCCGAACTCGTGGAACATTGTTTCGACTTCGTCCAGCGTCAGCAGCGAGGGCGCATCGGCGGTGGGTTTGCTGAAATTGCCTACATTGAAGATGATGGGGCGGTCGGCGGTGCCGTCATCATTAATCCACGAGCCCTTGAATTCGCTCATCCATGCGCCTTGGCGTTTGGAGGCGCGGGGGAAGTAGTCGGTCATGAATACTGCGATATGCTCGCCGGTGCCGGCATCGGTGACGTCATAGACCTTCACTTCGGGGTAGTACTTGGGCGCATCGGGCATCTCGGTGAAGCGGATGTTGTACAGGCGCTCGGCCATGGTGAATATGCCTTTGCGCACGCTGTCGAGAGCGAAGTAGCGACGTACTTGATTTTCGTCAAGATCGTATTTCTTTTTGCGTACCTTTTCGGCGTAATAGTAGTAGTCCCAGGGTGCAATCTTGAAGTTGCCGCCTTCGTCGTTGACTATCTGCTGCATCTCGGCCACTTCCTGTTGTACTCGCTTGACGGCGGGACGCCATATCTGCATCAGCAGGTCTTCGGCGGCATTGACGGTCTTGGCCATGACGTTGTCGGTCATGTACGAGCCGAAGTCGGGGAAGCCCAGTAGGTGTGCTTTCTTGGCGCGGGCTTGCAATATCTTATTGATTATTGGCTTATTGTCGTACTGGCCGGAAGAAGCCAGAGATGTATAGCCCCGGTACATTTGCTGACGCAGGTCGCGGTCGTCGGCATATTGCAGCAACGGCAGGCGGCTGGGGGCGTGCAGGGTGAACACCCATTTGCCTTTGAGACCACGGCCGGCGGCTTCTTCGGCGGCCACGTCTATGCTCGACTGGGGCAGGCCTGACAGACGCTTGGCGTCATCGACAACGATGCTGAAGGCGTTGGTGGCTGCCAGCAAGTTTTTGTTGAATTGCAGGTATAGGTCGGTGAGTTCGGTGTTCAATTTCTTGAGATCTTCCTGCTTCTCGGTCGAGAGCAGCGCACCGTTGCGCGTAAAGTCCTTGTAGGACTTCTCTACGGCAAGCTTTTGGTCGTCGGCCAGGCCGAGTTTGTCGCGGTTGTCATAGAGGTACTTGACGCGCTTGAACAGTCCGGGGTTCATGCTCACCTCGTCGCTGTACTGCGAGTAGCGCGGATAGAATTTTTCGGCTATGGCTACCATCTCGGGCGAATTGTTGGATTCGTCCAGGGCGCTGAACACGTATACGACTTTATCGAGGATGTCGCTCGAGCGGTCCAAAGCCAGAATGGTGTTGTCAAATGTCGGCGTGGCCGGATTATTGACGATGGCTTCGATATTGGCTTTGGCCTGAGTGATACCGGCCTCGAGGGCGGGCAGGTAGTCATCATAGGTGATTTGTTCGAACGGCGGAATCTGATACGGGGTTGTGTACGGACTCAGAAAGGGATTCCGGTGCGTGGCGTTGTCTTGCGCCATAGCGTTGCCGCCGGCCATCATTGCCAGTGCAGCCAGAGGAATAAGTTTCTTGTTCATAGTTGTATGTCTGTGCGTTGTGTGATGTCTTGGTTTATGATGCCGTTGGCGTCCGCATTGCGGTCGTCTTGAGCCGAGACAAAGTTACGAAAAACATTTCATTAGGACAACCCGATTGAACAATCGGAAGTTTTCGTAACAGCCGTAACGGTTACGGTGATTACGAAAACTTCCGAGGTGTATCTCAAGGGATGAAGTGTGTGGGCGGGAGTAGGTGTTGTCAGCGGAGGCGGAAGTTGTAGCCGAGGGTGACTTGGATGGCCGAGGCGCGGGAGGCGCTGAAGTAGTCGGCTTTGGTGGAGGGGAAGATGTTGCCCAGTCCGAAGTAATAGCGTGCTTCGAGGACTATGGAGTGGCGGGGTCGGAGGTAGAACTCGATGCCGGCGCCGGCGGTGATGCCGTAGTCAAATTTGTTTTTGATGTCCATGGTCATCTGTCGGGTGACACGTGATGCCGGAATACCGGCGGCAGTAGGGTCGGAGTAGTCGAAGTTGGCGCTTTTACTGTCCGAGAGCATATACGAAATTTCGGGGCCGAGGTTGACAAAGCCCTTGAATCGTCGCGAGCCGAAGTAGATGTGCGTCATTATCGGCAGCGAGATATACGTCAGGTTGCGTTTGTACGACAGCTCCGGGTTGTCCTTGAAGTTCTCCTGCCATCCGCGTTGCACCAGGTTGAGCTCGCCGATAAGTCCGAAGATTTTTTCTTCGGCATATCGGAATGTGACGCCGCCCGTAAATCCGTTGTGCGACTTCTGGTCTATGGACGGCGAGAATGATTGGCGTGACATAGACAGCCCGCCGTGCACGCCCACCCAGAGGTGTTCGCGGTAATGTTTTTGGGCCGGAGCCTGAAGGGCTGAGACGGTGAGTATCACCAGTGCGGCGACCAATCGGAGTAAGCGTGCGCAGCTCATAGGATGGTGACGGAAGGAGACGTGGCTCCGGCGATGTAACGTATGATGTACAGGGCGTCGTTGATCGAGCCTTTTATGCCCGGCGTGTGTACAAAGTTGTACGAGGATTGTATGCCGTGATACGGGCGGTCAAGGATTGCATTGCCTTCGTGTAGTGCGGTGAGTATGTATCGCATCGAGTCGTAGCCCAGCAGCGCTTGTACGGGTATACCGTCGGCGGGCGCCTTGCCATACCAGCGGCGGAATTCGGCGATAGTACGCTTGGTGTCTTCGCCGTCTTTGTCCACGTAGAAGCGCGAGTAGTACAGTGCTCCTATTTGGGCGAGTTTGTCCTGCGCATCGCCGCGGAAGCTTATCCATTCGGGGTATCCGAAGGTGGTCAACGTGTTGCCTTCGGCGGCCAGGCTTTCGGCGAAGGCGGCCAGTCCCGAAGCTATTTTGTTGTACTCGGTCAAGTGTCCTGACATGGTGATGATGAAGTAGGAGGCTGATGTCGGCAGATTGTCTTCGAGAATGGTCTTGTGAAGGTTGCCGTCGAATTCCAGCGTGGTATATTCGATGCCTTCGCGGTCGAGACGCTCTTTGAGTCGTGAGACAAAATTGAGCTTGTCCTTTCGGTCGTTGGCGTTGTCGAGTATGACCGGCTTGGGCGCATCTGTCGCGGATAGTGTTTCGACTACATAGTCTATGGCCTTTGCGTACATACGTTCCTGTCCGATGTATGTCTGCATCATGTACGGGGTGGTGATGTATGTCGAGTCTTTGACTATGAAGCTATTGAAAGCCGGGATGCTGTGTGTGCCCGTATACCGGGCTATCTGTGCAATCTTGGCATCGTCGTCCGGAGTGATGACGATGTCCACGTTGTGCAGCGAGGCAAGGTTATTGGAGAAGTTGCCATCGGTGGTGTCGTATACTTTCAGGTCTATGCTGTCGGGGTATGCTTCGCCGAAGTCTTTGACCGCCAGCAGTGCGCCGCGATAGAAGTCGGTGGCGAGGGCGGACTGGCGAGAGGCTTTCTCGGTGGTGGTGCATAGCGGCAGCATCATCGCTATGCGGTGGTGCCGTATGGCGGCATTGTCGTATGTTTCGCCGGCGTTCGTGTCGGGTTGGTCTATGCGAACTATTTCGGCGTTTACCGGGGTCAACTGCAACTGTGGCTGTTCGATCGGTTGAATTTTTTCGCCCGTGGTCGATTGGTCGGCTGATTGGTGGGCAGTCGCGTCTGTGGCTTCCGTGGAGGACGCGGGCTTTACCGCCACCGGTCGGGCCGGTGTCGGCTTGGATACGTCTGTGGCGGTTTCTGCGGTGTCGGCATCGGAGTCAATAGGCTTGGCGGCTGCGACTTGGGCCGATGATGACATGGGTATTTTGAGCGTCTGCCCGGCGCGTAAGCCTTTTTCGGCTTCGGGGTTCAGGCGAATGATTTCGCTGACCGGCACGTTGTAGCGGTGACTGACGCCGTAGAGAGTCTCGTCCTTGGAGACGGTGTGCAAAAGCACATTGGATGTTGAGGCGGGCGTTGTGGACTCGGTTACGACTTTACCGCCGAATTCGGACACGGGGAAGTAGAGAATTTGTCCGGCGCGCAGCCCGTCTTCTACGGAGCGGTTGGCCTTGACCAGCCGGTCGTGTGTGATGCCAAGCGTGTGCGTCAGCGAGTAGACCGTTTCGCCTTTGCGCACTACGTAGTAGTACATCTGTCGTCCGTTGACCGACTTGACGGGGAGGTCTGTGATGGCTGCCACCGCGCTCATGGTCGAGAGGACCATGGCGACGGCTGCTGCAACCAGATGCCTTGAGACGGCATTGTGTCGTCTGAATGTTGTTTTCATTCGGCTTCTTAAGAGGATGAGTGTGAGATGTTTATTGCCAATAAGGCGTTATTTTTGGGGACACAGGGGCGCATGTTCGCGGCTGTATCGCAGCATTTGGTCGACGTAGCCTTCGCCGTAGGTGATGGTGACGTCGGTGATGTTGCCCTTGTCATCGCTCACGAGTTTGTACTCTGGGTTGACAAATCCCTTATATGGAGCGATGCTGAGTGTGGCGTAGCGTGCCAGGACTTCGTTGTGCAGGGTGGGGTCTACTTTGACGGCGTATTCCTCGACGAGGTTGCGTCCGGCTTCGTAGTCGCCTTCGCTCTTGATGCGCTGTATTTCGGCCAATAGCTTGCCGAAGAGATTGCGCAGGGCTGTGTAGTCGTTGATTCTCACGAAGGTCTTGCCATCGCGTTTGATCAGTTCGACCACCTTGTCCTGTGTGCCGTGGCGCAAGGCCCAGGCGGCTATGAGCTGACGGTTGCGCATATGAGCTTCTTCGATGTCCTTGCCCGGCTCGATGCGCATCAGCTGGGTCATAAGGCCGTTGAGCATATATTTGTAGTATTCGGCCTTGTAGGCATCGGGGTTGTCAAGCAGTCCCAGCTCGACCAGCTTTGGGTCGGCCAGATAGTAGAGGGCGAAGAGGTCGGCGCGAGCTTCCTCGAGTGTCGAGCCGTGTGCCTTGAGTGCATCGGGGTCGACGCCCGGCAGCAGGCGACCCGAGCCGTGTCCGAGGCACTCGTGGAGGTCGGTGTGGAGGTTGTCGGTGATGAAGAGATAGCGGTCCATGAGGTCGCGAGTGTACTCGTCAATGACGAATTCCTCGTTGAAACCGTTGCCGTGGCTTGCTTCATCGTAGGCCTGGGTGATGTTCTCTATGGTCACTGATTTGCTGCCGTGTGCGGCGCGTATCCAGTTGGCGTTTGGCAGGTTAATGCCGATGGGGGTGGCGGGGTAGGCATCACCGGCAAGTATGGCTGCGGTGATGACTTTGGCCGAGACGCCGCGCACCTTGTCCTTGCGGAAGCGCGGATCTACGGGCGAGTGGTCTTCGAACCATTGGGCATTGTTGCTGATGATGTGTGTGCGCTCGCTGGCAGTTTCGTTCTTGAAGTTGACGATGGATTCCCACGAGCCTTTCATGCCCAGGGGGTCGCCGTAGCTTTCGATAAATCCGTTGATGAAGTCCACTTTGGAGGCTGTGTCTTCGGTCCACATTATCGAGTATTCGTCGAAGGTCTTGAGATTGCCGGTGGTGTAGTATTCGACGAGTTTGGCGATGACGGCGCGTTGTGCGTCATTCTCGGCGTATTGTGCAGCCTTATTGAGGTTGGCCACTATGCGTGAGATTGCTTCGGTGTACAGACCTCCGATGCGGTAAGTCTCTTCGACGAGTTTGCCGTCTTTACCTTTTGCGAGGCGGCTGTTGAGGCCATAAGATATTGGGGTGAGGTCGGTGGTGTCTTTGAGTGCTGCATAATAAGCCTCGACTTCGGGCTGGGAGACTCCTTCGCCGTAGAAGTTGCAGGCCGAGGTCTGTATCAGGTCGGCACCTTCGGCCTGGTTGACGCGCTTGGGCAGGTATGACGGGTCAAAGATTACGCGTTCGAGGTATGCTTTCTTGGCTGTTTCGCCGGGGTAATTGGCGGTATATTGCTTTTCAAAGAAGTCTTTGGAAAATTCGGGGACGAATTTGTCCATGGAGTAGTGGTGGTGTATTCCGTTACCGAACCATACCTGTTTGAGGTATTTCTCGAAGGCGAGGAAATCCTTGTCTTTGCGGTCTCCTTTGTAGGATGTGTAGATTGTTTCGAGAACGGGACGCAGCACGAGGTTGGCCTTGCAGTTCTGATCCCAAAGGATGTCGCGTCCATCGAGGGCTGCTTGTACCAGATAGTACACGAGCAGTTTTTGGTTGAGTGTCAGTTTTTCGAAATCGGGCACTTTGTAGCGCAATACTTCGATGTCAGCGAAGCGGTCGGCGACGTATTCGAATGGCTTTTGGCCCTGAGCTGTAGAAATGTTTTTTGCCATGGTTGGGTTGGCGGTCATGCCGGCGATGGCTGATATGGCCACAGCGGCGGCGGTGAGACGTAATGTTGCCATTGTTTTATGTGCTATGAAGTTTAGGTTTCTTGGTATGTTTCTTTAACCGGTATATTAGGTCATTCGATGTATAGTACCAATCCTTTGAGGTATTCGCCTTCGGGGTGGTAGATATTGACCGGGTGGTCGGCCGGTTGGGTCAGCTGGTGCAGTATGCGTACGCGGCGGCGGCATTGAGCGGCAGCCGAGAATACGGCCAGACGGAATTGTTCGCGCGATACGGCCTGTGAGCACGAGAAAGTGAACAGGATGCCGCCGGGGGCAATCTTTTCTATGGCCCGTGCGTTGAGGCGTCGGTATCCTTGGAGGGCGTTGCGCACGGCGCTGTGGTGCTTGGCAAAGGCCGGCGGGTCGAGAATGATGAGGTCGTATGCGTTACTGTCCATGTTTTGCAGGAACTTGAAAGCATCGGTGGCCTCGCTGCGGTGTCGTCCCGCCGCGGTCGCATCGCCGTTTTGGTTGAGGGCGATGTTGGCGTCCGTGAGGCTTATAGCCTTGGCAGACGAGTCTACGGAGGTGACGGAGGCGGCGCCTCCGGCAAGTGCGTATACCGAGAAGCCTCCGGTGTAGCAAAACATATTGAGCACGCGTCTTGCGGCAGCGTACTTGCCCAGAAGTGCCCGGTTGTCGCGCTGGTCGACAAAGAATCCCGTTTTTTGGCCGCGCAGCCAGTCAACGTGGAATTTGAGCGAGTTTTCGATAGCAACGTCCGTGTCGGCGTGTCCTATGAGGTAGTCGTTGACCGGGTCGAGTCGTGCCTTGTAGGGCAGGGTTGTCTCGCTCTTGTAATAGATGTTGCGTATGCCGGCTTCCGGCATCCCGGTCAGAACACTGGCTATAGTGTGGCGTGCGTAGTGCATGCCGGGCGAATGGGCTTGTATCACGGCTGTATCTCCGTAGACGTCGACTACGAGGCCGGGCAGAAAGTCACCCTCGCCGTGTACCAGACGGAAGGCATTGTTGTCGTGGCGGCGCAGACCCAGGACTTGGCGCATGCGCAGGGCATCGGCCAGACGTTGGCGGTAGAATTCTTCATCTATGGACGTGTCTGCATCGAAAGAAAGCATGCGCACGGCGATGCTGCCTATTTGGAAGTGTCCTACGCCCAGGGGTGTGCCGTCGGCGGCGATGACGCCCACTACGTCGCCTTCTTCGAGGCCGTCGGGCAGTGTGGCGATGGCTCCGGAGAACACCCAGGGATGAAAGCGTCCGAGTGATTCTTCTTTGCCTCGACGCAGTTTTATAGTAGGGTAGCTCATGTCACTTTGTGTAAATATCGTGGGTCATGTCACGTGTAGTCGTGTGCCATGTCATTTGATGAAAAATCGGTAGATGTCGTTGGCGTTGGCGTATATCAGTAGCAGCAGCAGGAACATCATGCCGGCGTATTGCGAGTATGAGAGGACCTTGAGCGACGGTTTGCGCCGTGTCACGATTTCCCAAAGGGTGAAGACTACGTGTCCGCCGTCCAGTGCCGGGATGGGCAGGATGTTCATGAATGCGAGTATGACGCTCAGGAAGGCCGTGATTTGCCAGAAGGAGTACCAATCCCATTGTCCGGGGTACATATCGCCTATTGCGCCAAAGCCCCCGAGGCTCTGGGCTCCTGTTTTGGTAAAGAGCAGTTTGAGCGAGGTGACATATGAGGCCAATCGGTCGACGCCCTTGCTGATGCCCACGGGTATGGATTCGAAGAAGCCGTAGGATACGTGTTCGCACGGGTATACGGAAGTCAGGTCGCATGCGCCGATGCCCAGTTTACCATCGTCATTGACGTGTGTCGTCAGGATTATGGCTTTGCCGTCGCGAGTGATTTGTACGGGCACATCTTTGCCCGGATACTTGGACAGTATGGGAGTGATGTCGTTGAATGCGGTCACTGTGTCCGCGGCTATGCGCGTGATGACGTCTCCGGTCAGTATTCCGGCCTTCTCGGCGCCTTCGCCCGGGGCCACCTTGGCGACAACGGCCGGGATGCGCGGCGCCAGTATTGCTCTTTTGCCGACTCCGGCAGCGGCCTCGAAAGTTCCGGCCGGGTTGGTGATGACCGTGTCGCGCCCGTTGCGGACGATGCCTATACGTGCGCCGTCTTGTACCAGGTCCATAATCCACGAATCATTGGTCAGGGCGTCTATGTCCTTGCCGTTGATGCTTTTGAGTATATCGCCGTCGCGGTATCCGGCATGGTGCATGGTGGTGTCAAATTGGTATCCGGCCGAGACATTGGCCGGTTGGAGTACCACGTCGCCCCAGTGCCAAGCTATACCTATATATATGGCTATGGCGAGCAGGAAATTGAAAAGCACGCCGGCCACCATAACCAGCAGTCGCGGAACCGGCTTCTTGGCGCGGAATTCCCATGGCTGAGGCTCGGATGCCAATTGGTCCTTATCGGTGGTCTCGTCTATCATCCCGGCTATGGAGCAGTATCCGCCCAGCGGCAGCCATCCCAGACCGTAGAGGGTGTCGCGCCATGTCGGCTTGGCTCCGGGCTTGGCCGGGTGCGGACGCCCTATGCGCAGGTTCAGCAGTGCTCGGGGTTCCTCGTCCGGCTCGGTGCCAAGCATCTGCGGTTGGTCGGTGTAGGCGGCGCTGTCCTTGTCAGCGTCCTTGCGTCGGCGCGTCCAGGCTATCAGTTGCAGACGTCCGGCTCGCGGATCGTATTTCAGTAGCGAGAAGTATGGGTTGAAAAACAGGTAGAAGCGGTCGACGCGCATTCCGAAGATACGCGCGAATAAGTAGTGCCCGAATTCGTGCACGGTGACTAAAATCACCAGTGCGAGGACAAGTTGGGCGGCTTTTATCAGAAAGGTTTCCATTAATGCTTAGTGGAGTGTATTGTATCGTATCGTTTGATGGATTGTATAGCTATGGCACGCGCTTCGGCATTGGTGGCGCGTAGGTCGTCCAATGTCGGGCTGTCGATGTGAGCAATGCGTCCTAATGTATCGGTCACCGTGCTGTATATTGCCGTGAAAGGTATTGCGTCGTGCAGAAAGGCTTCGACGGCCACCTCGTTGGCTGCATTGATGACGCAGGCTGCATTGCCTCCGGTGTCAAGGGCATATCGTGCCAAGGTAAGGCACGGGAAGCGCTCGGTGTCCGGTTCCTCAAAGGTCAGGGCGGCCATATCAGCCAACGACAGGCGCGGTGCCACGCGGTCCCAGGGGCGTGTCGAACAAGCCAGGGCATAAGCTATGGGTAGACGCATGTCCGGAGTCCCCAGCTGAGCCTTGACGGCTCCGTCCTTGAATTCGACCATGGAATGCACTATCGACTGCGGATGTACTATGGCCTTGATGCGTCGGCCCGGCAGATTAAAGAGGTAGTGGGCCTCGATGATTTCGAAGGCCTTGTTCATCATCGAAGCCGAGTCGATGGTGATTTTTGCGCCCATACTCCAATTGGGGTGCTTGAGGGCTTGGGCGGCCGTTGCACCGGCTATGCGTGCGGCGCTCCAATTGCGGAAGGGTCCGCCACTGGCGGTGATAATCAGGCGGCGTACCGTTTCCGGCGACTCTCCGGCGAGGCATTGGGCTATTGCAGAGTGCTCCGAGTCCACGGGGTATATGTGCGAGGGTGAGTCGTCCAGTAGTCGACGTATGAGGTCGCCGGCCACTACAAGCGTTTCCTTATTGGCCAGTGCGATGTCCTTGCCGGCGCGTATGGCGGCCACTGTCGGGGCCAATCCGCTGTATCCCACGGTGGCCGTGACCACGGTGTCGATGTCCGGGCGCGACATGGCTTCCGCTATGGCTTGAGCGCCGGCTGCCGTGGCTATACCGAGCGGCGAGAGAGCCTCGTGTAGTTCGGCATACCGCGATTCGTCGGCAATGATGGCGAGTGCAGGTCTAACTTCACGGGCCTGCTCGATGAGCGCGTCTACACGGTGCCCGGCAGCTAATACGCTGACTGTCAGGTCGCCCTCGGAAGCGCGTACCACGTCCAATGTCTGCGTGCCTATCGACCCTGTGGAGCCGAGTACCGCAATGCGCTTATGTATATGACTGTCGTTCATAGCAAAGCACAAAGGTACAAAAAAGTTCGCATCCGCCAAAAGACGAATTTTTGTCGGCAGGCTTGAAGGAAACCGATTCTCAGGTGAAAGCTATGGAAATAATGAGAGCTATGAGAACAATAGGAAATAATATGGCGGCGCACTTCCGGCACTCCTACTTCGATGACTGCTCAGTTCTTCGGCCAAAGGATTACGGGGCATCCGAGGGCGCGGGCTTCGCGTACGGCCACCGAATCGCCTTCGGACGCCGAGGTGACGACCATGGCATCGGCGGCGGCAATTTCGCCGTAGGGATTGTCAAGCGCTCCTACCATTGTGATGACGTCCGAGAGCCTCGCTTCGGCATATGTGCGCGCCAGTTCGCGTTGGCGGCTGCCGGCACCGATAAGTCGTATTTCGAGCGGACCGTTGCGACTTTCGGCACGGGCAAAATCGACCAATCGTTCAAATTGCTTGACGCTTTCCAAACGGCCCACGGCCACGTATCGGCGCACGCCCGGACGTCGCGGCGGCACTGAAGAAGCTGCTTCGGCCGCCAATGTGCGCAGGCGTGCCGCGTCCACCGAGTTGGGACGCATATATATACGCGGCGCTCTCGAGCCGAGGAAGCCTTGTAACGAAGCGGCCACGTGCGGCGCCACGGCAATGATTGCGTTGTTGCGGTAATAGTAGCGGTGTTCGTTGCTACCTCCGTCTTTCGTCCAAGGCGCGGCATGGTCGTCAAGGTGGGCAAAATCGCTGTGTATCATTGTATAATGACGCGTATGCCCCGGGATGTCAATGCGCGGCCAAAGGGTGTCGTGCGCCACAGCCGCCAATCCTTCGAGCCAGCAGATGACGATGTCGTAAGGTTTCTGGCCTATACTTGCACGAGCCAGACGACGGCGCAATGGTTGCGAAAAGCCGTGGCGCGTCAGCCATAGTTGCAAGGCCAGCGTTCGACTGCGCTCTCCGGCGGGCCATACCGGTGGCAGTACCGTGATGTTTTCGGGAAGTCGGTCGATCCATCGGCCGCCGCATAAGGCCAGGATGTCAATGCGTTGGGATGGGCGTGCGGTGTGCCGTCGCAGGCTGTCGATAAGAGCTTTTTCGGCTCCGCCGATGTCCAGCGATCGTATAATTACAAGTATGCGCCTCGGGCGCAGAGCTGAGGCTTCGTTCACCTCGTCGGATGACACCTCGCGATGTCGGGCGGTGCCGCGTGCAAAGAGTATGGCGCAGACGGTGACAGCTGCGTATACCGGGACGATGGCTGCGTATGCCGTGTCCGCGCTGTAATGCTGCGCGGCAAAATACAGCACCGCCGGGGCACAGAGGTATATAGTGCCCGATACCAGTGAATAGGCGCGTATACGTCCTGTGGCGTGTACGACAGATGCAAAGACGTTGGTGAGGGCTACGCACAATCCGGCAGCCAAGGCTATGCCCAATAGTGACACAGTCATCGGCGGCATTTTCGGACCCAGCCATAGTGGCATCAGCGTGTCTGCAAAGGCGTACAGGACGGCGGCGCAGGCACCAAAAGTGCCGACACTCCAAGCCAGGGCACGCATAGCCGTGCGCCACATGCGGGCATTGTCGCCGGCGGCATAGGCCTTGATGACGGGTGGAACAAAGGCCGTGAGTATGCTTTGAGCCCAAGTCTGAACCTTGGCGACTACGGCCAGGGCCAGCGTCAGTGCGGCTGTGGCGGCAAGGCCTCCGACGGCGTTGAAAACCAGTAGTATGCCCTGGTCGCGTATGGCTACGGCCGCATTGCCGTAGAAATCGGCGGCGGCATATTGCAGCAATGCCCGCAGCATTGATGCCGAAGCCGTACCCGTTCGGCCGATGCGCCGCCGGGTGTGGCGCCACAGAGCCATGCAAGTCCATAGCGGCATTGCCACGCATACGACGGCATAGGCCACGAGGGGGTAGGGGCTGCCGGTGTCGATATCACCATACATAGTCAGCCATAGCAGCACGGCCAGCAATGCAAATCGTCCTATGGTGGCCGTTATATCCACCCGGGCTACAATGTCCATGCGCTCGAGTGCCGTCAGGGCACTGCGTGCCGGAGCGGCCAAGATGGTCAGTACCGAAGTCGCCAAGGCCAATTGAAAAACGACCACGGCAACCCATGTCCCGGCGGCTGATACATCGTCCAGCGTCAGGACGTACCATAGCCCGGCAGTGTCGGCCAAAACTACTACGGCCACGGCTGCACGTGCCTGCAAGCGGCGTGCACCGGCCACAATGTCGCCGAAGTTAGAGCCGCGCCCCAATGCGTAAGACATGTACCGGTCGTAGGCGCCGCCTAAGGCGGCATACAACACCTCGCCCAAGGCGATGACTCCGGCAATGACCGAATATAGTCCCAGTGAGTAGGCACCCAGGAGCTGCAAGGCTATACGCCACGTCAGAAGGCCCACGGCCGTAGTGACGGCCATGCGTACTGTCATTGCAATTGCGTTGCGTGTGATGGTGTGCATATCGATTGCAAAGTTAGCTAATTGTGGCCGCAGGAGCAAATCCGCGAGCATGGCGGAGTTCTCGGAACACTGCGATGAGGGTCTCAGACGAAGGGAGTGTCAAAATAGTGAGAATAGCGGACTTAGTAAGGGGCATAATGGCGCTACAAGGATTTATCATTTTGACAAGCCCTACTACACCTTTTATTAAAATAATAAAAATAGGGGCATAATTACCAAAAAATACACGCACGCCGAACTGCTTATTGAAAAAAAATGTGTAACTTTGAGGCGACTATATGCGTCTGTGGCGATCGGCATCGAAAGCCTTACAGTGATATGTGCCGCAAGACAGACGCGTCAGTCGTGTGTAAGTGTAATTAGTAAACTACTGATAACCAAATATTAAATAACCTAAACCAAACTAATCGTAATGCGTTTTTCTACATCAACACTACGCAACTTCGTGGTATCTGCCGCGTTGGTTGCATGCTTGGGTGTGGGTTCCATGACCGCTGAAGCCGATGCTCCTAAAAAGGCAACGAAATTTGTCTACAACGGCCTGGTATACACAACCGTAGCAAAAAAATACGAGTGTAAGGTGCAAAAAGCCGGCACCAAAGCCGCTGACGGTACCACCATTGAGGTGTACGAGGGAGATATCGTTATCCCCGAAAAGGCTGTCTATAAAGACGAAGAGTACACTGTTGTGGATGTCCCCACCGCTGTGTTCAAGGGCGTCACCACCGTGACAAGCGTTGTGTTCCCCAGCACAATCGTAAAACTCAATGACGGTACATTTGACGGTTGCACGGCTCTGACAAGTGTAACCTTCCCCCCTTCGATTACCAAGATCCCGGCCAAGTGCTTCCAAAAATGTACAGGTCTGACTTCTATCACTATTCCCGGTACTGTCGTTGATTTCGGCGCTGATGCCTTCAATGGTGCCGTCAATCTTGAGAGCATGACCTTTGCAGAAAGTGACGAAGCAATCGCCATCCCTGCATCGATATTCAATGGCGGCGGCTTTGACAAGTTCACCACCCTGAATCTCAACCGTCCTATCGACGGCTCCAAGTACACAGCTATGGTCGAGAAGCCTTTCCGTAACAACAAAACCCTCACCACTATTGTTCTGGGCTCGAAGGTTGCGGCTCTGCCCACCAGCTATTTCGAAGGCTGTGTTGCACTTACCAATCTGACACTCCCAGCCGAACTGGCTTCTTTGGGAACCAACGTATTCGCAGGCTGCTCCTCGCTGCCCGAAATCACACTTCCCACAGGCATTACCAACATTCCCTCGTCGACATTCCAAGGCTGCAGCAGTCTGGCCAAGGTACGCTTCGAAGGTCAGGTGACCTCCATTGATGCTATGGCATTCCTCAATGCCAAGGTGAGCGACATCATCTTCCCCGAAAGCCTGACAACCATCGGCCAAATGGCATTCTCCGGTAGCGCACTCAAAGGCGACCTCGTCATTCCCGCCGCTGTCAAGACCATTGGCGTACAGGCATTCGCCAACAACAACGAATTGACCTCCGTGTCCATACCCGCAGTCACCACCACCATAGGTGACGGCGCATTCATGGGCTGCACCTCCGTCAAGAACTTCACCGTCGACGCCGCCAACGAGAACTACATCAGCGACGCCGCCGCACAAATGATAGCCTCCAAAGACGGCAAGACCCTGATAGCATGGGCTCCCGCATCGGAGACTACGCAATTCAGCGGTTTCACCGCCATGCGTCCTTACGCAGCCTACAAGTGCGCCAACCTGACTTCCGCCGCACTTGACAACTGCACCGAATGGGGTGACTACTCCCTCTATGGCACCAATATCGTCGAAATGGCTGTCCGTGGCAATGTAGGCCGCTATGTGCTTGCCGACAATACCGCACTGAAGACTCTGACCGTCAGCGGCAGCGAAATTCCCTTCGGTATCGCCAAGGGATGCACCGCGTTGGCTACAGTAAACTTCACAGACAAGGTGACCATCGTAAAACAAGACGCATTTGCAGGCTGCACAAGCCTCAAGGAAATCGACCTGGGTACCATTCTCGCCATTCTTGAGGCCGACTGCTTCAAGGGTAGCGCTATCGAAAAAATCACCGTGTCGGCTGCCAACCCCGCCGGTATGGCCGAAGGCGTGTTCAAAGAAGGAGACAATATCACTGTTGTTGTGCCCAACGAACTCGTGGAGACTTACAAAAACGCCGCCGGATGGAAATTCCTCACCATCGTAGGTGACGAAAACCTTGCAGTAGGACCCAAGGACATGGGTATGCCACGCGGCATCTATTATGCCGGCGAAGACTCCAAGCTCCACGCTGCTTACGACCTCTCCGAAGAAATCGACACCTATGATGTAGGCGAGATACCCCACACCTTCCAGCTGGCCGTGTTCAAGAACCGTATCTACGGTGCTTGCGCAGGCAAGAAGTTCGTGTACTCCGCTACCGGCTCGGTAGACGGCGATGGCAAATTGTTCTACATCTCCAAGGTTGGCGGTCAGCTCTTCCAGGCTGTCGTGCTTGACAATACCGGCAACAACGCCTACAAAGACCCCTTCGGTCTGTATGTATACGGCGAATACCTCTTTGTCAACGACCGCAACGTCTGCATCCGCAAGATTCCCGCAGACGCCATTGCTCTTCCCCAGGATTATTCCTCGTGGATGGAAAACAACTGGATGGGTTTCTACAACAATCCCTGGGCTTACGGATGTATCAAGTCCGGCTGGGGTATTACAACCAACAAATACAGCGTCAAGGACGGCAAGCTCGTCGAGGATGCCACTGCAAACAAAGACCCGCGCTACTGGTTGGGTATGAAGTTCGCCGGCAATGGTATCTACACGTTCCAGGATGGTGACATAGGCACCGGCTCCGCTCCCGGAGTCAAGCCCGAAGGCTCTGTTCTGCTTAATGGCATCAACCCCATTTTCACGACGTTCTATGTAGACGAGGCACATGACCAAATCTATATCTACATCGAGACAGCCGGAAGTCAGGACAAACTGGTCAAAGGCGGTGTTTACCGTGTCGATATCGCCAAACTTCTTGATAAGGGCGTTGATACGCAGAACTTCGCAGAACTTGACCCGGTTCTCGTGGACGGCTCGCCCGTTAAGTATGAAGGTTCCGCCACAAACGAACACGTAGGTATCAGCCAGTTCAGTGCCGAAGACGGCTACCTCTACTGGTGCTACCGTGCCCCCTCGGCCGAAGAGGCTGCTGCCAATGAGGCTCAGGACTACGCTACACAATGCGGTGGTAAATACTGGTGGGCAGACAAGTATGACGAAGCCAATCCTCTGCACCACAGTGGTATCAAGCGCGTCAAACTCGGCGAAGCCGAACCCAAGGTTGAAATGGTTGTTCCCGGCGTCGAGGGCTATGGCTGCGTTCCCGTAGGCTTCGTAGGCAGCTCCGCAGTCAAGGACATCACCAATCCTGCTGTCGAAGTTTCAGCCGCAACCATCACTGTTGCCGGTGGTATACTTACCGTTGATGCTGATGCAGTTGTAGCTGTATACGATATGTCCGGACTGATGGTGGCTCGCGTAGCCGCTACCGCCGGCCAGGGCATCGACATTGCCAACCTCCCCGCAGGTGCTTACGTGGCAAGTGCCGAACTCGCTAACGGCAAGGTGGCCGTGGCTAAGTTCGTCAAATAACACATAGCGACAGATAATTTACTTACAATAGGAGGCATCCCCACATGGGAGTGCCTCCTAATTATTTATTATAATTAGGATATAATATACGGAGTACTTCGAAAACTCGGAAAGCACAAGAAGTCCGAAGGCTTGGAGAGCCCGGCAATGTGTCTGGTGGCTATATTGGAGAAAATTTGGATAATACGGACTATGAGGGGTAGAGTCCAAAGGCAAATGCAATATTACGAAAAATGACTGAAGAATTCGGC
>ERZ779852.957-NODE-957-length-29134-cov-4.762681_pt1 | contig 29134 bp, 20 predicted proteins | sample MGYA00511559_ERZ779852 | MGnify/ENA primary metagenome ERZ779852 (study PRJEB29588, sample SAMEA2157977) | human gut metagenome | biome: human gut; feature: human-associated habitat; material: faeces | place: Denmark | collected 2008/2010 ...
AAGAGACCGCGCGAGACGCCCGAATGCGCCAAGGCACATTCTTTTTTATGCGGGATGCACAAATCCGCAAATCGCCGCCGGACGTTTTTGTTTATATTTCAAGTATGGATGTTTTTGTAACTTTTGTACATAGTCAGGGTGTCAAAATTGGTACTTATTACATATATTAACTTATGTTTATATAATTGCAAATGACTTATAAGTTTATACCACTTCCGGGGATGGTACTTTTTGTTTGACAGTGTTATATTATTGCCATCGAAAGAAACAAGAGATTTTCACAGACGGATATCGTAATAGCATCATAAGAATATTGCAATGGATTTCCGCCTATCATATGAAAAAATATAATTTTATTTGATGGAGGTAATTATCATGATGAAAGCAACAAGAACATCCAATAACGATTTATATCAGGAGAATTTATATCAGGCATATTACAACACACCAGCAGAAAAGCATGTAGTTTCCGAGTCCTTAGAGCAGGAAGCAATGCCGGTACTGGTACATCGTTTAGCTGCACAGTTAGGTTATACCGAGTCTGAGGCAGAAGTAGAAAAAGAGTTTCTGTGCGAAATGTAATGGATAATCTGCTCGCAAGCTTATAACCATCCGGCAGAATTGGATGAGTTACCACCAACCTAAAGCATTTACGACAGAACAAGGCTTCTGAAGCCAGAAAAAGAAAACCGTCTGAGAAAGAATGAAAGATTCTTTTACAGACGGTTTTCTTTTTTACCGAATCGCGTCTTTCATGGATTTCACGTATTCTGCCACATACGGCACACGGGATATCGCTTTCTTCTTTTACCAGATTTACCATCGCGCCGATATCGGTCGTGATCTCACTCCGGACGCCGGTGGCACCTTGATTCATGGAGTGATTCCATGCGCTTTGCGAGATACCTGCATATCTCCGGCAACTAACGTATGCCCTACGTCGCAGAGTACTAGGCTGAAAATATATCCAGCTTTTGGCTGCGCCCTCAGCGGTCCATTTGGCAGCCTGCATCTCGACCCGGTTCTCAGCCTCCCGGACTCTCTGTGCGCGCATATGCTGCTTTGATCTCCGCTTCAACGGTTTTGGTGTGTTCGATTTTTCGTCAATATACTACGCATGGTATAAACTGTCAAATATTTTTTGAGAAAAATTAAATTTTTTTAAAATTATGCGATTCTTTGGAAGTATGTCCCAGCCTTGCCAGCAGCAAAATAGCGAAGAAAGTGATCATTTCCGATGCCAGGAAAGACAGCCAGACACCGTTCAGCCCAAACAGGCGCGCCAGTGTGACAGCGCAGGGGATGATGGCGACGGCCCCGCGCAGCAGAGAACCGGCGATGGCTGGTTTTGGCTGCGCGACGGCGGAAAAATAGGCAACCAGCAGGATGTTGATGCCAGCAAAGAGAAAGCCCAGGAAATACAGCCGGAGCCCGCTGTGGGCGTAATGCAGAAGTTCGGCGTTCTGCTCCTGGTTGAAGATCTGGATCAGTGGATCGGTCATGCTCCAGGTCAGCACCAGAATGAGCGCTTCCACGATCAGGCAGGCGATGACGCCCCAGGTCAGAAACTGGTGGCTCTGCGTGTGATCGCCTTTTCCGTAGCTCTCGCTGATGAGCGGCTGCGTGCCCTGCGCGAGTCCGTTGAACAGGCACATGGCAACGACGGAGAGATTGGCAGTGACGCCGTAAGCGGCGACACCGACATTTCCGGCGAGCCCCAGAAGCAGGAAATTAAAGACGATCGCGATCACGGCGGAGGATATTTCGCCGACAAAGGCGGATACGCCGAGCTGGCAGCAGGCGATCAGGTGGCGCAGGGATGGAGCGCGGAAATGAAATCCGACCTGATTGTGTTTTCCCAGGTAGTGCGTGCTGCAGATGATCATCGTCACTAGCGGGCAGAATGCTGTCGCCAGCGCCGCGCCGGTCAGTCCCAGACCTGCCGGAAACATGAAGACGTAGTCAAACACGATGTTGAACATACTTCCGGCGATGGAGCCGAGCATCGCGATCGCCGGAGCGCTGTCATTGCGCGCAAACGCCGTGAACGCGTAGTTGGACATAAAAAACGGCGAGGCAGTCAGAATAATGCGGAGATACTGCTTTCCGAGCGCGGTCAGCCCCGCGTCTGCGCCGAGAAGCTGCAAGATTTTATCCGGGATGAAAATGCCTGCCAGCACCAGCGGAATGCTGATGAGAATATCCCAGGTTACGGCGGAGAGAAAATAGAAGCTGGCGCTTTTGCCCCGCGCGCGGTCGATTGCATAACGGGTTGCCGATCCGATCCCGATCATGGCTCCAATCGCATAGATCAGCCCGTAAACCGGTAAAATCAGGTTTAAAACCGCCAGACCATCTGCACCGGAGTAGACCGAGATAAAATAGGTGTCTGCGAGGATGTAGACGGAAATTCCCAGCATGCCCGCCATGCTTTGGAAAATGTATTTAAAAAATTTCTGTAACATAAAAAATCTCCCTTGTATCTGTTCTCATAAACGGTAACGACCATTGTACCGAAGAATGAGAATAAATACAAGGGAGAATGTGTTTTTTACAGCGTCTTGGCCCGCTCTTTAATATTCTGGTGGAAGTTGATGATGTCATGCTCATACTCCTCATCCATCAGCGGCGAGGTAATCATAAAATCGGCAGTCGCTTTATTGTTGGCGATCGGGATATCGTAAACCTGGGCGATTCGAAGAAGCGCCTTGACATCCGGATCGTGCGGCTGGGCGGTCAGGGGATCGGAGAAGAAGATGATAAAATCAACCTGTCCCTCGACGACTTTTGCACCGATCTGCTGGTCGCCGCCCAGAGGACCGCTGTTATAGCCCTTGACCGGAAGCCCGGTATATTCCGTAATCATGCGGGCGGTTGTGCCGGTTCCGCATAAGAAATGTTTTTTGAGGATCTCTTTGTTCGCCTCACACCAGTCGATGAGTTCACGTTTTTTATTGTCGTGTGCGATGAGTGCAATATTTTTTTGTTTTCGAATTGTCATTGTTAAAAAATCCATAGAATCATCCTCCTTTGCCATGATTTTTGCATAGCATCTGGATATTGTCAAGAAAATACAAAACATTTCACAAAAAAATACGAATGTTTTTCGTGAGTACATAGAAAGAGGTGTGTTTTTCTGCGTACAGGAATTGCAAGAAACATAGAAAACATGCTATACTACGAGAATAGTGGAACAGGAGGAACGAAAAAGATATATGTCTGCTGAAAATACAACAAACACAGGGGCACAAGAGGCGGAGAACGCAGAGAAGTACGCGGTCGAAGTGAAAAATGTGACCAAGATATACAGGCTGTATGATAAACCGATCGACCGGCTGAAAGAATCGCTGAGCGTCAGCCATAAAGAATACCACAAGGATTTTTACGCGTTGAGCGATCTTTCCTTTACGGTTGAAAAAGGTCAGACGGTCGGCATCATCGGTACGAATGGTTCGGGGAAATCGACGATCCTTAAGATCATTACCGGCGTTCTCACGCCGACGACCGGCGAGGTGACGGTGCGCGGCAAAATTTCGGCGCTGCTGGAGCTGGGAGCCGGATTTAACCAGGACTACACCGGTATCGAAAATATCTATATGAACGGTACGATGATGGGATATACCAAAAAAGAGATGGATGCAAAGCTGCCGGAGATTCTCGATTTTGCCGAGATTGGCGATTTCGTCTATCAGCCGGTCAAGACGTACTCGAGCGGTATGTTCGTGCGTCTGGCATTTGCGCTTGCGATCAACGTCGAGCCGGAGATCCTGATCGTTGATGAGGCGCTCTCGGTCGGGGATGTCTTTTTCCAGTCCAAGTGCTACCGCCGCATGGAGGAGATCCGCAAAAACGGCACGACGATCATCATGGTAACCCACGATATGGGAAGTATCATCAAATACTGCGATAAGGTAGTGCTGCTCAATAAGGGAGAATTTATCGCACAGGGTTCGGCGGGCAAGATGGTCGATCTCTACAAAAAGATTCTGGCAGGACAGATGGACGCGCTGCGCGCCGAGCTGGAAGTGATGAACGATTTTTCCGGGGACAAGGTAGTAAAAGCGGAGAAATCAGGAGCCGGAAGTGCGGAGAAGGGTGCATCTGGAAATGAGGCTGGAAATAACGATGCTGGAGATGTAAACGGCTCCGGGGCAGTGGATGGCACCGCAGAAAATGGAGTTGGTTCAGCATCGGACGGCACCGGAAATCCGGCTGGTTTGAACGGAGAAACGGCGAAAAAGCCGGGCTTGATGCGCGACAAGCTGACGATCAACGCAAACCGCGAGGAGTACGGCGACGGCAGGGCGCAGATCTTCGATTTGGGACTGGTGGACGCGCGCGGCAATATTACTAACCTGCTCTTAAAAGGCGAAGAGTTTACCATCCGCGAGCGCATCCGTTTCAATGCACCGATTCAGACACCGATCTTTACTTATACGATCAAGGATAAGAAGGGAACCGATCTGACCGGCACGAACACCCTGTTTGAGGGAACGGATGTCCATCCGGTCAAGGAGGGCGATATTTACGATGTCGCGTTTACGCAGAAGATGACCCTGCAGGGCGGCGAATACCTGCTGTCCATGAGCTGTACCGGATTTGAGGGCGGCGAGCACGTGGTGTACCACCGTCTCTACGATGTGGCCAATATTACCGTTATTTCCAATAAGAATACGGTCGGTGTCTACGACATGGAGCCGGATGTAGCAGTCAGGTTATCGCCAGCCGGAGAGGCGGCGAAGCAGGCGGAGTCGCTTAGTGCGGACGAGGTGGCACAGGAAGATCTGCAGGCATGATAAAAGGAGATTAAGATGAAAAAAATCAATCAGGAGTTGATTGCTCTGTTTGATAAATACGGCAGTGACCGGCGTCGGGCGCTGCGGGAAAATAAGAAGCTTTCCTATCTGTACGCACTGGCAGATCTGCGGGAAAACCTGTTGGACTGGTGCCAATTTGAACCGGAACAGCAGGCGCTGCAGATCGGGGCGGACGCGGGCGCGCTGACAGGGCTGCTTGCCAGACGTTTATCATCGGTAACGGTGCTGGATGTTTCCGAAGAAAATCTGGAGGTAGTACGCCGTCGTTTCAAGACAGAGCCGGAGCTGGCGGCGAAGATCCGCTATGTCTGTGCGGATGTGGAGACGTATGCGAGGGAAGCGGAAAAGTGCGGCGGGACATATGGATATGTAGTGCTGATCGGGGATTTGACGGCGGCAGATAGGGCTGGACGCGCGGCGCAGATGACAGCCGCAAAACAGCTTCTTTCTGCTCATGGAACCTTGATTGCGGCGGCGTCCAACTGGTTTGGCGTGAAATACATGGCAGGCGCAGAGCGGGAGACGGGTGCACTTTCCTGGAACGAAATGAAGCAGCTGCTTCCGGGCGGGGAATTTTACTATCCGATGCCGGATTACCGGACGGCGGGAGAAATTTTTTCAGATGCCTATCTGCCGAAAAAAGGCGATCTGACCGGCGTGTTACCGGTCTATGACTGTCCGCAGTATATGCTGATGGATATGGGGGCGGCGCTCGATGCAGCCTGCGAGGACGGACGGTTCCCGGAATTTGCGAATGCATTTCTAGTTTTTTGGCAGAGACAGGCTGCGCCGGAAGCTGAGAATGCTTCACAGGACGTTATCTATGTGAAATACAACCGCACCCGCGAAGACTGCTTCCAGATCCGGACAGAGATCCGTGAAAAGAATGGAACCCGCGAGGTCTGGAAGACGGCGCTCTATCCGGAGGGAAAGGCGCACATCCAGTCCTTCGAAGAAAAATATCAGGTGCTTGACCGTCAGAATCCGTCCCTGAAACTGGCAAAACCGGAGCTTCGGGACGAGGGAATGACAGCGGTATTTCCGTATTTAGAGGGAAAAACGCGGGCGGAACTTCTGGGAGAAATTCTGACTGCCCAGGGCGCGGATGCGGAGGTTTCCGCGATCCGGGCTGCGATGGATGAGATCTACAACATCCGCCCGGAGGAACGCAAACCATTTGCGGTGACACCGGAATTTATCAAGGTATTTAATGCGCTGGGCGAGCTGGATTCCTATCGGGATAAAGAGACAGAAAATGGCGGCGGATGGGCTTCTTTAGGGGCAGTTCTTGCGGACGAGAGCTACAGCGCCTCCAACATTGACGCCCTTTTTGAAAATATGCTGGTGACGGCGGACGGAACCTATGCGATCGACTATGAGTGGGTCTTCTTATTCCCGGTTCCGGCTGGCTTTGTGAAATACAGGACACTGGTTTATTTCTACCGCCGTTATAAGAGTCTGTTGGGCGGTCAGGCCGAGCGGGAATTTATCGGACAGTTCCCGGAGTATGTGAAGGCGGATGAGAAGCTGCTTTCGCTTTATGAGGCAATGGAACGTGGCTTCCAGGAGTACGTGCACGGGGAAAACCAGCGCACCTACCAGGAAGATTACATGGTAAAGACGAAGACATTAGCCGATCTTTCCCATGTGGACGGAGAACTTGCAAGGGCAAACGAACGTCTGGATGCGCTCCGGGCAGAAAATTCGGAAAAAGATACGGCACTCCGCAAAGTGCAGGAGGTACAGCGCCTGACGAATAACCACGTGGCGAATCTGGACGTTATCATTTCGGATCTGCGCCATGAAAATGCAGAGCTTGGCAAGACGCTGACCTACTTAAATGGTCATGAGGCGGTCATTTTCAAGGTGCGCCGCAAGCTCGGACAGGCATTTAACCGGTGCTATCCAAAGGGCACGGTACGCCGCAAGAAGCTCGGCTACTGGAAACGCACAATTCTTCATCCGGGCAAAATGATGAAGATGTACACCACCGAGGAAGGAAAGAACCTTATCAAAGGTGATTTTGAGATCGGTGAGGAGTATCTGATCTACGGAAAAATTCACCTTCCGAAGGAAGAAAATCCGACGGTTTCCATCGTAATTCCGGTATACAACCAGATTCACTATACCTATCTATGCCTGCAGTCGATTCTGGAGCATACGAAGGACGTGAGCTACGAGGTTATCATCGCGGACGATGTTTCGACCGATGCCACCGAGCATCTGGCAGAGTTTGCCGATAACCTGGTGATCTGCCGTAACCAGACGAACCAGGGCTTCTTGCGCAACTGCAACCAGGCGGCGAAGGCGGCGCGCGGCAAATACGTGATGTTTTTAAACAACGATACCCAGGTAACAGAAGGCTGGCTAAGCTCCCTGGTAAATCTTATTGAATCTGACTCCACCATCGGTATGGTAGGGTCTAAGCTGGTATATCCGGATGGACGTTTACAGGAGGCAGGCGGCATCATCTGGAGCGATGGTTCCGGCTGGAATTACGGCCGCCTCGACGATCCGGACAAGGCAGAATATAACTACGTCAAGGATGTAGACTATATTTCCGGCGCAGCGATCCTTTTATCCACCGCACTCTGGAAGCAGATCGGTGGTTTCGACGAGCGGTTTGCCCCGGCGTACTGCGAAGATTCGGATCTGGCATTTGAGGTGCGGAAAGCGGGCTACCGCGTCGTTTACCAGCCAAAATCCAAGGTCATCCATTTCGAAGGCATTTCCAACGGAACGGATGTCAACGGAACCGGTCTGAAACGGTATCAGGTGGAAAACAGCGAGAAGCTCAAAGAAAAATGGAAAGAAGAGTTTAAGAACCAGTGCGTCAACAACGGCAATCCGAATCCATTCCGCGCACGCGAGCGCAGCATGGGCAAAAAGATCATTGTCGTGATCGATCACTATGTGCCGACCTTTGACAAAGACGCTGGTTCCAAGACAACGTTCCAGTACCTGAAAATGTTCCTGAAAAAGGGGTATGTTGTTAAGTTTATCGGAGATAATTACCTCCATGAGGAACCGTATACGTCTACGCTGCAGCAGATGGGAATCGAGGTCCTCTACGGACAGGAATACCTGACCGGTATCTGGGACTGGCTGGTAAAAAATGGAAAAGATATCCACGTGGCATATCTGAACCGTCCGCATATCGCGACGAAATATGTGGATTTTATCAAAGAACACACGGATATCAAGATGATTTATTACGGTCACGACCTTCATTTTATGCGTGAGTTCCGCGAGTATGAGCTGACCGGCGATGTGAAGAAGCGTCAGGAATCCGAATATTGGAAATCGATCGAGTTTTCACTCTTCCACAAAGTGGCGGTGTCTTATTATCCGTCCTACGTCGAAGAAGAGGCGATCCACGCCGTTGATGAGACGATTCCGGTCAAGGCGATCACGGCATATGTCTATGAGGAGTTTTTACAGAATCTGAACAAAGACTTCGCCAAACGGGAAGGACTCCTGTTTGTCGGCGGCTTTGCGCATCCGCCGAACGCAGACGCGGTGCTCTGGTTCGCGAAAGAAGTATTCCCGAAGATCCGGGAACAGATCAAGGTCAACTTCTACATTGTAGGTTCCAAAGTAACCGACGAGATCAAAGCGCTGGAACAGCCTGGAAACGGCATCATCGTCAAAGGTTTTGTAAGTGAAGAAGAACTGGCAGACCTGTACCGGAACTGCCGGATTGTAGTGGTACCGCTCCGCTACGGCGCAGGTGTTAAGGGCAAGGTGGTAGAAGCCATCTATAACGGTGCCCCCATCGTCACCACCTCCGTCGGCAGCGAGGGAATCCCGGATGTAGAAAAAGTTCTCCTCGTCAAGGATCAGCCGGACGAATTTGCCGAGACAGTCGTAGAGCTCTACAAAGACGAAAAACGCCTGGAAGACCTGGCAGAGAAAACGCAGGTTTATATCCGCGAGCATTTCAGTATTGATGCGGCTTGGGATGTGATTAAGGAAGATTTTGAATAAAAAATAGTAAAAGATAGAAAATTATATATAATAAAGAAAACGATCAGGGGGATGTGCTTCTGATCGTTTTCTTGCGTAAGGATAATTTAAAGTTATCCAAGGAAGGAAAGAGCCAGCTACGCCGGCATGCTGCAGCCTCTTTCCTGGACTGCCGGGTAGAGCACTCTATATTACCGATCGTTCTTCCGCAGCGCTTCCACCCGTCCATACCTCCGATACATCAAAAGCTCAAATACCACCATACAAGCCCATCCAATCGTCGTACCAATCGCGACAGCCTGAATTCCCAGCCGTCCAAACAGCGCATAACTGATCACAACGCGGATCGGAATCTGCACCAGAGTCGCGAACAGGGTGATCATCAGGTGCCCGATTCCCCGGTAATATCCCTGAAAGGTGTTGGTGATACCACTGATGAAGTAAAAACTAGCCATCGGCACCAGATAGGACATGCCTTGACGCAGCGCCTCCGTTTCATTCGGCTTCAAGAAAATGCCGAGCAGCGGGTGACGGCAGAACAGCACGACCACCGTTGTCAAAATAATATAAATTTCTGCAATCACCAGCATTTTCCGAAGCCCTTTCGGAATCCGGTCATACTCTTTCGCGCCGAGGTTCTGTGCGGAGAACGTCGTGATAGATGCCGCGAGGCTGTCGCCCGGGGCGAGCACGTAGCTGTCGATGATGGAGACGGCATTAAAAGCGGCAACTGCATCGACACCGATCGCATTGACGCCGGACTGGACGAGCAGGCGGCCGACGTAGAGAATCGTCTGCTGGACGGCGGAAATGGAGCTGAAATCGATCGTTTTTTTGAGCATCGAGGTTTTCAGTTTCAGATCCCGGATGCCGAGCCGTAAGAGCGGCACTTTCGACCAGATATAGACAAAGAGGGCGAGCGCAGAGACTGCCTGCGAGATGATTGTAGCGATTGCCGCACCGGGAACACCGAGGCGGCAGATGCCAACCAGGAATACATCCAGAAATACATTGACAATGGTCGTCAGGATCAGGACATAGAGCGGCGCTCTGGAATCTCCGATCGCGCGCAGGGCGGCGGAGAAAATATTGTAAAAAAAGGTAAAAATAAGACCCAGCGAGATAATCTGCAAATACAAGGATGCCTGCGCCGATATCTCTTCCGGCGTCTGCGTCAGGCGGATAAACAGGCGGCTTCCGGTCAGTGAGATTCCGGAGAGCACGATGGTCAAAAGCAGTCCGGAGAGTACAGAGGTCGCAAATTCATCTTTCAAATTCTGGTAATCTTTTGCTCCAAAGTAGCTTGCCATCAAAATCGATGCGCCGAGTGACAGTCCCACAATCAGAAAAGTCAGGATATTCATGATCGGACCCGCCGCGCCGACCGCCGCCAATGCTTCTTTTCCGTAAAATTGTCCGACAACCACCGAATCGACCGTATGGTAGAGCTGCTGAAATAAATTTCCAAAAACAAGCGGAACCGCGTAGGCAATCAGGTGTCCGGTTATATTTCCTTTTGTCATATCACGTGCCATATGCATTTCCTCCAAATCCCAATTTATAACTAAGATTGTAGCACGGAACAGAGTGTCTGCCAAATGAAAAAATCTGTCGAATCATGCCGATTTGGAATGCGAAGCATCGACAAGCTCCCGTTACTGGGCACATATGTGTGAACAGTAACAGGAGTTGGAGCAGCATAAAACCGCCCTATCTAGTGGAAATCACTAGGGAAATGTGGTAAGATATATAAGTTAAACTGGACTTAATAGCGGTTGACAGATTGACAAAAGTAAAAATTGTATCTTTCAGTATAAAAACAGTAAAAATTGAGTTGGAAACAACAGACAGAAAGGAAGTACAGTATGCAGGCAATCATTCTGGCTGGCGGACTGGGGACGCGGCTTCGCAGTGTGGTAAGCGATCGTCCGAAACCGATGGCGCTGGTTGAAGGTAAGCCGTTTCTGGAGTATGTGCTTCAGGGGCTGAAAAAAAGCGGAATTGATGATATTATTTTTGCCGTCGGTTATAAGGGCGGCATGGTGGAAGAATATTTTGGAGACGGATCGCGGTTTGGCATCCGGGCGCGGTATGCGTATGAGGAAGAGCTGCTCGGCACGGCGGGCGCGATCAAGAATGCCGGGAAATATGTGACGGACGAGCAGTTTTTTGTCCTGAATGGCGATACATTTTATCAGATGGATTTCGGTGATTTGAGCCGGATCCAGCAGGAAAAAAATCTGGAGATGGCGCTGGTTCTGCGCGGTGTGCCGGATATTTCCCGTTATGGGGCGGCGCGCCTGACCGACGGGCTGCTGACCGCTTTTAATGAGAAAAACGGCAATACTGGGGCGGGCACGATCAACGGCGGTGTGTACCTGATGAAGCGGGCGCTGCTGGATGAGATTCCGGAGGGAAAAGTTTCGCTGGAAAATGAGTGCATCCCCAGGTGGATGCAGGAGGGAAGACGTCTCGGCGGCATCATAAATGACGGCTATTTTATTGATATCGGTGTGCCGGAGGATTATTTCCGGTTTCAGGAGGACGTAAGAAAAGGAGACATTACATGGTAATCAGAGGAAGAGCGCCGCTGCGCGTGAGCTTTGGCGGCGGCGGTACGGATGTAGAACCATTCTGTGTAGAACAGGGCGGTGCCATTATCGGAAGTACTATCAATAAATATGCATATTGTTCGATCATTCCGAGGGATGATGACCAGATCACGGTTCATTCCCTGGATTTTGATATGACAGTCAAGTACAATGCGAAGGAAAATTACGTCTGCGATGGACGGCTGGATCTTGTCACGGCAGCGCTGCGGGCGATGGATATCAAGCAGGGATGCGAGGTTTATTTACAGTGTGATGCTCCGGCTGGTTCGGGACTTGGAACCTCCTCGACCGTCATGGTAAGTCTTCTGACCGCGATGGCGCGCTGGAAAGGAATTACGCTGGATAATTATGCGATGGCGGATCTGGCTTACGGCGTGGAGCGGATCGATCTGGGGATTTCAGGCGGTTATCAGGATCAGTATGCGGCGACCTTCGGCGGCTTTAACTTTATCGAATTTCACGGACGCAACAACGTCGTGGTAAACCCGCTCCGCATCCGCCGCGATATTATCAATGAGCTGCAGTATAACCTGTTGTTATGCTACACGGGCAATATCCATGTATCCGCGAATATTATCAAGGATCAGGTAAGCAACTATAAGAAACCGGACGCATTTCAGGCGATGTGCGAGGTAAAGGCGCTTTCTTATGCGATGAAGGACGAGCTTTTAAAGGGAAATCTCCACAATTTCGGCCGCCTCCTGGATTACGGCTGGGAGAGCAAGAAGCGGATGAGCAGCAAGATCACAAATCCGCAGATTGATATGCTCTATGACGAGGCGAAAAAAGCGGGCGCCCTCGGCGGAAAGCTTTTAGGTGCTGGCGGCGGCGGCTTCCTTCTTGTGTACTGCCCATACAACGTTAAACATCAGGTGGCGCGCCGTCTGGAAGCGGCAGGCGGACAGCTGATGGATTGGAATTTCGAACTGCGCGGCGCTCAGAGCTGGATCTGCGATGAGGACCGCTGGGACTACCGCGATATTCAGGTGCAGATGCCGAATAAGGAGTATACATTCCATGTGTAAAAATAGCTGTAAAGTAGTATTCCTCGACCGTGACGGTACGATGAATGTGGAGGTCAATTATCTTCACCGAAAAGAAGATTTGAAGCTGATTGACGGTACCGCAGAGGCGGTCCGTCTCCTGAACGAGGCCGGATATAAGGTGATCGTCATTACCAACCAGGCGGGCGTGGCGAGAGGTTACTATACCGAGGCGGATGTAAAAATCCTTCATGATTATATGAATGAGGTGCTGGAGCGTGACGGAGCACACGTAGATGCGTTCTACTATTGCCCGCACCACCCGGAGCATGGGATCGGACTTTATAAGAAAAAATGCCATTGCCGCAAGCCGGAGACGGGAATGTTTGAGATGGCAGAGCGAGATCTGCCGGAGGGCATTGATAAGGTGCATTCCTATATGATCGGGGACAAGCGCATCGACGCGCAGGCAGGAAAAAACTTCGGCGTGACCGGAGTCCTTGTCGGAACCGGCTATGGGGCAAAAGAACATGCGGAAGATAGGGCGGCTGGACTTGTAAAAGAGGACGGAAGCTGCCCGGCGGGCGGTTATGATGCGTATGCGGAGACGCTGCTGGATGCGGTGCGCGGGATTTTAGGCGGGCGTATATAGAATGCGGCTCACAAAAAGATTCCGGGAGTACATAAACTAGAAAGAGAGGAACCATCGACATGCAGAATCAGAGACAAAACGGACGACCAGACGCAGCCGTGCGCATGGCTGGTCTTTTTCTGGTACTGTTCTGCGTGGCGGCGGTTCTGATTCCGGCGAAAACGCTGTTTACGGGAAATGGTTTTTTTGCAGATTACATTCATTTCACGGAATCGAAACGGATGTATGTGGAGATTGTGATTCTGGCAGTCTTGATCTTTGGGGGGCTGGCGCTTTTGAAGCGCGGACGCAGCCGGATGTACTGGCTGACGGCGGTTGTGCTGGTGTTTTCCTGGATTCATGTGGTATTTCTGCCGATGGTGGTGTCGGCGATGTATCTGATTAGCCTGTTGGCGATCGGGCGGTTTTTGAGAAAACGGGTGTTTTTCAGGGGAACGGTCTGGGAGCGGCCTTATTTTTCTTTTTATATGGACTTCCTTTTTGGCGCCTCCTTTGCAATCGTTGTGTATTGCCTCCTTTCTGCCCTTGGCGTTGGAAAAATCGCCTGGATGCGCCTGAGCGTCTATGCTCTGGGTGTGGCGGCGCTGGGCTTTGATTTTTCCTCGATTTCCTGCCAGTGCATCATGGGATGGCAGACGCTTTCCTGGATGCTGGATGGCAGGGACAAGGTGTCGGTTCATGTGATTGAGGCAGGGAAACAGGCGTTACTGTTCACAGGTAGGCACTTTTGGAACCGAAAGTGCCGTAAGAAAACGTGGTGGCAGCAGGAATTTGCCGTATTTAAATGCGAAGCCACGGCAAATTCCGTTACTGGGCACGTATGCGTGAACAGTAACAAACCGGCTGGCAGCGGGGCATCGCGGGAAATACCGCGCCGGGTGCGCCGGGCATGGACGCTGGCGGCGGGCTGGTGTGTCCTGATGTTCCTGATTCAGGTGGGACGCCTGAATATCGCACTCGACTTTGATACACTCTGGTATGGTGTGCGTTCCCAGTACATTGTGGCAGGCGGAACCGGGCTGTATGAGAATCCGGGGCTGGTCGGCATGGTCTATGTGTATTCGAAGGGCTTTGAGGTGCTGACTCTGCCGCTCTGCGATCTGGCGAGTCACAGCTACCTGACGTTCTTTAACCTTTGGCTGGCAGTTCTGGGAATCGGGGCGATGGTCTGGAATGCGGTGCTGCTGACGGGCAATCGAAAGCAGGAGACAGAGAAGAAACTAACGTATCACAGCGTCTTGCCGGGAATTATGGCAGCTGTTTTGACGGTTTCGGTGCCGGGCATCATGAATATGACGCTCACAGCCAAGGCGGATTTGATTACGTGGCTGCTGCAGCTTATTATGCTGGGATGTTTCTTTCAGTATATTCATGTGTATGAAAATCATTGGATATTCCTCTCCGGGGCAGCCGGTTCCTATTTCCTGTCCCTCACGATGAAGCCGACCTCCCTGGTCTTTTCCACTGCCGTATTTGGCATGATGGGGCTGTACCTTCTGTGGTTCTGGTTTCATGAGCGCGGGGCGGCGGCTGACCTGTTTCACCATCTGGTCCGCCTGATTGGCTCCTTATGCCTGCCGTTTGGGGCATTGGTTGGTATCTGGGCGCGGACGATGAAGATCACGGGAATGCCGGTCACTTCGGTGTTTACTTCGATTTTTGCATGGTTTGGTTTTAAAATGAAATACCCATTTGCTACCTCGGAGCTGCCGCAGAATTATCAGGAGGAATCAACGCTTCATGTGCTGGCGCGGCGCATCTGGCAGATGCTGATGCAGCCGCAGGGTGAAGATATGGGGCATGTAATTCTGGCGTGGGGAACCTCGCTGATGGCGGTGCTGATTGTGATGCTGGTGCTTTATGGGATTTTCTCCAAAAAGGGAGATGAGCAGTCCCATATCTGGAACGCGGCATTGGTAATTTTCTTCCCATTTGTGATCGTCAGCCTGATCAGCCTGTCGATGCTTTACCAGATCGACGGAAATTATTTCATGCTTCTGTATTCTATGCTGATTCTGGGGGCATGCCGGGCGATGGTGTATTTTAAGAAAATCGGCTTTTATCCGCTCGCGTCGAAGTGCCTGGCGCCGTTGCTGGTATTAAATCTGATTGTCACGGCGATCAGCAGCTGGGCGTGGACGGCTGGATTTTCGGAGATTCATCTTCTGAATAAAGGGCGTGTCAACCACCGGGCGCAGGAACAGGCGCGGATGGAGGAAAAGGGAAACACGCTGATCTGGCAGGAAGTGTCGCAGGATCCGGAAAACCGGGTGATCGCATTTGGAACGCATCCGTACTGTTTGCAGTTCCCGTGCAATGTGGAGTCGTATAAGGATATTACATCGCCGTGGGGCAACGTCGAACTCGTCAACTCGCCGGAGGCGTTTGAAACCTATATGGCGTATGCGAAGACAGATTATGTCTACGCGGAAGCAGGCTATCTGGGACCGGGAAGCTGGGAGTGGAGTCTGGATCTTCTGCGGGAGCAGATCCGCAGAGGCAGCCTGACCGATCTGTTTTTTGAAAATGGAAATATGCTTGCGCGGGTATCCGACACAGCGGTGCCGGAGGAAGAAGCGCAGAACAATCTGGAAATGTTTGAGCAGGAGTATTTATTTTATGATGCAGAAGCTCAATAGACATCGAAAAACCTGACAGGAGGAAATAGAAATCATGAAGGAATACGAGTACCTAGACGAGCTGATCAGCCGCTATCCGGTTCTTGCACCGGTGAAAGCGGATATTCGCACTGCGTATGAGACGCTGAAAGAGTGCTATGAGCGCGGCGGAAAACTTCTGATTGCCGGAAATGGCGGAAGCTGTGCGGATTCGGAGCACATCGTGGGCGAGCTGATGAAGGGGTTTGTGAAGAAACGCCCAGTTTCGGAAGAGATAGAAAAGGCATTGAAAACGGTGGATCCGCAGATGGGAGCGGAACTTTCCGAAAAGCTGCAGCAGGGACTTCCGGCGATCGCGCTGACCGGCCATGCGGGGCTGACCACCGCATTTATGAATGATGTGGACGGCAGCATGATTTACGCGGAACAGGTGCTTGGATATGGAAAAGAGGGGGATGTGTTCCTCGGAATCTCAACCTCGGGCAATTCAAAAAATGTCCTGTATGCAGCCGTGACGGCAAAGGCAAAGGGGCTTAAGGTTATCGGGCTTCTGGGACGCGACGGCGGGCGGATCCGTGGGTACAGCGACACTGCGATTGTCGTGCCGGAGCAGGAGACATTTAAGATTCAGGAGCTGCATCTTCCGGTGTACCATGCACTGTGCCTGATGCTGGAAGAATATTTCTTTTAAGATATATTTTGTTTCATGGAAAGGAAGTAATGATTCAGCAGGTTCATGAAGAAAACTGGATGATTACAAGGGAAAAGTATGTTATTTGGAAACAGGCCGGCAGACAAAACGGCAAAATGGAGAGTCACTACCCGCAGCTTTGTAGTGCTGCTTGCCTATACGCTTTTTATCTGGTGGCTGGAAGTGCTGGATCTTCTGGCATGGCTTTTACATGTACCACAGGGAACGGTTTTGTCGCGGGCGGCAGCGCTCGTTTTATGCGGCGCTGTCATGGCGGCAATCGGAAGATTTGAATGGGACCATGCGGGAGTGAGCCCGTTTTTTATAGCGGGAAGCTTGTTCATCCTGGCGTTCTTTTCGGTCAAGGGATTTGCCCCGGATCAGAGCTATGATACGCAGAACTATCACCTGCTGTCGCAGATACCCGGATTTGTGGACAACCTTCATTATCATGTGATACCGGGACGGTTCCAGATGTTCGGTTTCCGGCTGGGCGACCGGATGTTTTATCCATTCAGGGCGATTTTGGGGCTTCGGATGGGGACATTGTTAAACGCACTGGCGATGCTTGTGATTTATCGGCAGGTAACGGTGTTCCTGAGCATGGAGGCAGACCGGTTGGAAAGAAAATGCAGCTGGTCGAAGCATCTTGCGTCGGTACTGGCATTTCTGATTGTCAGCCGCCTGGAGTTGATTCAGGAGAGCGGCAGCTACATGGTCGAGCTTCTGGCGCTGCCGTTTCTGCTGGAAATGGTATTTCTGCTTCTGCGCGGGCTGGATGAGGCGAAGCGGGAGCGCGAGGCGGTTTTATTCTGCCTGTTTGGTGGAATCCTGTTCTGCCTCAAGATGACGAATATCGTGTATCTGGTGCCGCTGGTGCTTCTGTATCTGTGGAAAATCCGGAAGTATCTGACACCGAAGCTGTTTCTGGGGTGTCTGGTGACGGGGGTGATTCCCGTCAGCGTGTACCTGATTTATAATGGGATAGCGATGAAAAATCCAGTTTATCCTTATTATAACAGCCTGTTTCATTCGCCGTATTTTGGAAAAACGGACTTTAAGGACCCGAGATGGGGACCCAGCAATATAAAAGAGTTTCTTTTGTGGGCATATTCGATGATCCGGCATCCAGATTACCGCCTGAGTGAGATCCCGGCGAAATACAACCTGGATCTGGCGCTGATGTATCTGGGAGCGGCGGGAGCCGGGCTCTGCTGGATTTGGAAGCGGGTCAGCAGCAGGACGGGAACCCTATTTCTGCTGTATGCCGCATCCTTTATTCTCTGGGCGGCAACGACGGGACACAGCCGCTATTTTATGGGCGGAATCTTATTTGCCGGAATGCTTTGCGGGTGCCTGGTGCTGCAGGGAACGGCTTCCATTTCTCCCAGGCTGACAGGCGGCGTTATATTTGCAATTATGTTTATAGTTGTTTACGCCGGGCGCGCTTACGATGCTTACACCTGTGTCTGGAACGGCGGGGAATGGGCGATGCGGGCGGTGAGCCGTGAGAGTATCCGCAGCAACCTGCCTTACGTATTTCACGATCATCAGCTGTTTACACCGGAAGAACGTTCCAAGATTGACCGCATTTTCCTGACCTGGTCGGATGTGGGAAGTTATGCGCGGCTTGCGGGCGAAGATGTGCCGGTCTGGAACCGGTATTCGATCGTCAATGAGCTTTCGGAGCAGAAAGACGCCTATATCGATGAAATCGAGGCGGCGATGGAGGCAGGCGAGGGCGTCTATGACATGATCCCGCAGGGACTTGAGACGTTGGAAAGCTATCTGGAATGGATGAATGAGGCGGGATGGTACGTGCATGATATGGAGTATCAGGAAACAATCCTGCAGGGCAGCCAGTCCTTTACACTGGCAGGGCTTGAGATGGCGCATGGACGCGAAAACTGCTGGTACCGCACACAGGAGATTTTCATGGATGCACAGGAACCGGAAAAAGAAGTACCAGAATGGCGCTGGGAGAATACCAGCGGGGACGATCATCCGACTATCCGGGCGGTTCTGTGTGATCCGGACTACTGGGTGCTGAAGCAGCCATTTGAAGTGGAAATAATCGCCTCGGATGGGACAAACAGCCGGACGGCTGCTGTGATCCAGGCGGGACAGAAGGAATATGAACCGGTGGAAGTACAGCTTGATCTGACAGGGCTTCAGAGAGAGATAAAATTGGAATTGGTAAGTACAGCTGAGACAAAACGGGCTGTTGTGATCAATCCGGAATGGTCCGCCAAAACGGTGGAAGAGTGAAAACGGGAGGAGAAAAATGGACAAGATAGCGGTATTAATTCCGTGTTATAATGAAGGTCAGACGATTGCCAAGGTGGTCAAGGACTACCGCGAGGCATTGCCGGAGGCAACGATCTATGTATATGACAATAATTCATCGGATCACACGGATGAGATTGCCAGGGAGGCAGGCGCGGTTGTGCGCTATGAATACCAGCAGGGCAAGGGAAATGTCATCCGCAGCATGTTCCGCGACATTGACGCGGAGTGCTATGTCATGACGGACGGCGATGACACCTACCCGGCGGAGGACGCGAGAAAGCTGGCAGACCAGATTTTACAGGGAAAAGCGGATATGGTCATCGGCGACCGCCTTTCTTCGACGTATTTTACCGAAAATAAGCGTCCGTTCCACAATACGGGAAATCGTCTGGTGCGTGGGCTTATCAACCTGATTTTCAAGAGCAATATCAAGGATATCATGACAGGCGCGCGTGCATTTAACTATGAATTTGTCAAGAGCTTCCCGATTCTTTCGACCGGATTTGAGATTGAGACGGAGATGAGCATCCATGCGCTGGACAAGAACTTTAAGCTGGTGGAGATCCCGGTTGGATACCGTGACCGCCCGGAGGGAAGTGTGTCAAAGTTAAATACATTTTCGGATGGATTTAAGGTGCTGCGCACGATCGCGAGACTCTTCCGGGATTACAAGCCATTTGCGTTCTTTGGATGGCTGGGACTCATTTGTTTTGCGATTGCAACGGCATTTTTCGCGCCGGTGCTCAGCGGCTATCTGGCAACCGGCATGGTGCCGAAGTTCCCGACCCTGATCGCGTGTTCCGGGCTCTATGTGATTTCGTTCCTGTTGTGGATCAGTGGTGTGATTCTGGAGGTTATTACGAAGAAACACCGTCAGTTATTTGAACTTTACTTGAACCAGCTGAGCATTTTAAAGAGGAGAAACGGATGAAACGCCGTGTATTTTTAGGGCTTCCGGTTATTTTGGGGATTTTGTTTTATATCTGGTATATATTTCATGCCTCGGACAATGTGGCGTATTCGGATTATATCCGGCTGGTCAATTCGTATCTGCCGGATGTGACAAATCCGGCGAAATTCTTTGTACCGGATATCCTGACGCGCGTTCCGATCACGTATCTGGGGCGCATCATCAATGTGAAACTATTTGGCTATAATACGTATTTTGACATGACTCTGGGTGTTTTGAGCCTGGGTGCGGGCGCGGCGGTGCTGGCGCTCTACGCAGAGCGGAACCGCTCGGTCGGCTATCTTTCCTTCCTGTTGATTCAGTTTGTATATTTCAGTCTGAATAAATGGGAAATGATGACGAACGGGACCGGCTGGGTCTGCACTCTGTCGATCTCCGGATTTTTATTCCATTTTGCAGTCCTCGACCATGCAGCGGCGACCCGGTGCCGGAATATGTCTGACCGGGTGCTTCTGGCAATTCTGCCGATCCTGCTGGTCGTGCTGGTGGCAGGACCGTACAGCGGCGGCTATGCGGTGATTCTGGTGCTGGCATACGGCGCACTGTGGCTGGCGGATCGGCGCGGGGGTGCTGAAACAAGCAGCCGCTCCTGGAGCCGAAAGTGCCGGAGAACCTGGTGCATTGGGGCATTGACAACGGTTCTTGCGATGGTATTATATCTTTGGAGCAATTCACAGGCAGTTTACGTGCACCGTGGAGCAGTGACGGATGTTTCAATCGCTCAGGAATTTGCCGCCCAGCCGCTCTTTTTCCTGCGGTTTCTGCTGAAAGCGGTGGCATCGTCGGTGATTGGCGTGGCGCAGATTCAGGAGCTGGAGGCAGGAAGCCCCTGGTTTGTCCGGCTGCATCTGGTGTATCTGCTGGGGCTGGCAGTGTTTGTTTCGTATCTGCTGGCACTGTATCTGAATGTGCGGTTTCAGCTTTATAAAAAGACTATTTTTCCGCTTCTGCTGGTTCTCAGCGGCGGCTGTAACCATCTGCTGGTGCTGGCGGCGCGGTGGATTTTCCTGAAGGACGAGTACGGGATGTCCTCGCGGTACGAGATACAGTATCAGATGGGAATTGTAGGAATTTTGCTTACGTTTGCACTCGTCTGGAGTATGTGCCGGGAAAAGGCGCAGGAAACAGAGGCAGATAAGGCGAAAACACGCGTGCCGGAGAAACGGGCAGCCCGCACACTTTTAAAGGTCTGTATGCTGGCATTTACCGTGCTGACGGTCTTTGGAAATGCATGGACAACCCGGGCAGAAATCCGGACAGCACCGTACCGGAAAGCATATTTACAGGTATCAAGGGAGCTGGGACTGAATTACCGGACGGCGAGCGATGAGGATCTGGAAACCTACCTGCATAACGACCCGGATGCAGTGCGGGATGCGATGAGAATTTTGGAAGAAAACCATTTGAATATATTTCGATAAAAACGATGGACAGAAGGAGAAATGCAATGAAAGTTGTAATATTAGCGGGTGGATTCGGCACACGAATCAGCGAGGAAAGCCATTTAAAACCAAAGCCAATGATCGAGATCGGAGAACAGCCGATTCTCTGGCATATCATGAAGCACTATTCCCAGTATGGATTCAATGATTTTGTGATCTGCCTGGGCTACAAACAGTATGTAGTAAAAGAGTATTTTGCTGATTATTTCCTGCATACGTCGGATGTGACTTTCGATCTGGCGAAGAACGAGATGCAGGTGCATAACAACTATTCCGAGCCGTGGCGCGTGACGCTGGTCGATACCGGATTGCACACGATGACGGGCGGTCGTATCAAACGTATCCGCGATTACATTGGAGATGAGACGTTCATGCTGACCTACGGCGACGGCGTTTCCAACGTGGATCTGGACGCGCTGGTGGCATTCCACAAGCAGCACGGCAAGATCGCGACCCTGACCGGCGTCAACATCGGACAGCGTTTCGGTGTCATGGATGTTGACAGCGACGGACACATCCGCGAGTTCCGCGAGAAGAACGATGATGACGGCAAGATCGTCAACGGCGGCTTCATGGTACTCGAACCGGGCGTCTTTGACTATATCGAGGGCGATGATACCGTCTTTGAGAAAGCGCCGTTGGAGCAGCTTGCCAAGAACGGACAGCTGATGGTATACCGCCACGACGGTTTCTGGAAATGTATGGATACCCAGCGTGACAAGATGCAGCTGGAACAGATGTGGCAGGAAGGCAATGCGCCCTGGAAGCTGTGGAAATAATATACTGTAAGGGAAAATTCAAGGAATATACACAAATCCTGTAAGAAAGTATGATATAATGAGCGCAAGTGAGCCAGAAAGCTGCTTGCAGATTTATGGCGAACGGCGAATCGTGATATAATGTGAACACTTAGCGAGATGTTTTAAGGAGGTATCAGCATTCATGCGGGAAATTCCAAAGCCGGGCGAGCGGTACCGGCATTTTAAAAATAAAGAATATCAGATTCTGGCGGTGGCGACCCACTCGGAAACGGGGGAAAAGATGGTTGTCTATCAGGCGCTCTATGGAGAATATGGCGTCTGGGTTAGACCGCTTTCTATGTTTATGGAAGAGGTAGATCGGGTAAAATATCCGGAGGCGGCGCAGAGATACCGGTTTGAGCGGATTGCGGCGGGTCCGTGGGAAAATTCGAAACAGCAGGAAATAAGGACAACCAGAACGACTCATGTCGTAAATGAAGGTGTACGCCGTTCGAAAATGTCGGACGCAGCCACTCATTCCTGGGACATACCGCAGGAGGAACCGGAGCTGCATCCGCTTGTGGCAGAATTTCTGGATCAGGAAACGACCGAGGGCAGGCTGGAAGTGCTCCAGAGAATGAGCGGCAAGGTGGACAAGCGGGATCTAGACAGTCTCTGCTTCTGTCTGGATATGAATCCGGTCGGTGGAAGCGTGGAGGAAGAACTGGACGCGATCCGTCAGTGCATCCGGATGCAGCAGAGGTACGATGCACCGCGCCTGCGGTATGGAAAGTGAGCGGCTGTCTGGCAGAAGAGTCTGGGTAACTGTTCACGGGTAGGCACTTTTGGAACCGAAAGTGCCGTAAGAAAACGTGGTGGCAGCAGATTAGAAAACAGGATGGTTTGAGATGTTTCAAATAGAAGAAGAACTGAAAAAACTGCCGGGGCAGCCGGGTGTTTATATTATGCACGATGCGAAGGACGCGATCATCTATGTCGGCAAGGCGATCAGCCTAAAAAACCGAGTCCGCCAATATTTCCAGAGCAGCCGGGATAAGACGGCGAAGATCAAGCAGATGGTCTCGAAGATAGCACGTTTTGAGTATATCGTGACGGATTCGGAGCTGGAAGCGCTGGTGCTGGAGTGCAACCTGATCAAAGAGCACCGCCCACGCTACAATACGATGCTCAAGGATGACAAGACGTACCCGTACATCAAGGTGACGGCTTCGGAGGAGTACCCGCGGATCTTGTTTTCACGCCAGATGAAAAAGGATAAAAATAAGTATTTTGGTCCTTTTACGAGCGCGGGAGCAGTCAAAGACACAATCGAGCTGATTCGGAAGATATACCGGATCCGGGCGTGCAGCCGGAAGCTGCCGCAGGATATGGGAAAGGACCGTCCGTGCCTCTATTACCATATTCACCAGTGCGACGCGCCATGTCAGGGGTATATTTCACAGGCAGATTATCAGAAATCGGTGAAGCAGGCGATCGGGTTTTTAAATGGACAGTATGAGCCGGTCATGAAATATCTGGAAGAAAAGATGAGGACGGCGTCCGAGACGATGGAGTTTGAGAAGGCGATTGAGTACCGGGATCTGCTTGACAGTGTCAGAAAGGTGGCGCAGAAGCAGAAGATTACGAGCCAGAGCATGGAAGATCGGGATATTATCGCGATGGCAAAGGATGAGCGCGATGCGGTTGTGCAGGTGTTCTTCGTGCGCGATGGCAAGCTTATTGGGCGGGAACATTTCCATATGAATCTGACCGGCTCGGAGAGCAAGGCAGAAATCTTAAACAGCTTCGTCAAACAGTTTTACGCGGGAACGCCGTTTGTGCCGCATGAGATCTGGGTGCAGGAGGAGTTAGAGGACGCGGAGGTTATCGCCAGCTTCCTGACGGCGCGCCGGGGACAGAAGGTGCGCTTTGTCGTGCCAAAGATGGGCGAGAAAGAGCGGCTGGTCGAGCTGGCGGAGAAGAATGCGAAGATGGTGCTCTCCCAGGATAAGGAGAAGATCAAGCGCGAGGAGCTCCGGACGATCGGGGCGATGAATCAGATTGGATCGTGGATCGGGCTTTCGGGAATCAAGCGGGTAGAAGCCTACGATATTTCCAATATCAGCGGTTTTGAGTCGGTCGGTTCGATGATTGTCTACGAAAATGGACGTCCGAAACGCAATGATTACCGCAAATTCCGTATCCGGACGGTTCAGGGACCGAACGACTACGCTTCGATGCGCGAGGTGCTGCTGCGGCGGTTTTCCCATGGCCTGGAGGAGACGAAGAAACTGCAAGCCGAGGGCGGTGATCTGGCGATGGGAAGTTTTACACGTTTTCCAGATCTGCTGATGATGGATGGCGGACGCGGACAGGTTAATATCGCGCTGGAGGTATTAAGAGAGCTTCAGCTGGAAATCCCGGTCTGTGGCATGGTAAAGGATGATAACCACCGGACGAGGGGATTGTATTATCAGAATGTGGAAATTCCAATCGATCGCCATTCGGAAGGATTTCAGCTGATCACCCGGATTCAGGACGAGGCGCACCGGTTTGCGATCGAGTACCACCGGAGTCTCCGGGGCAAGGAGCAGGTGCGCTCCGTGCTGGATGATATCAAGGGCATCGGACCAGCGCGCCGTAAGTCTCTGATGCGGACGTTTAAGACGATCGAAGCAGTCCGGGAGGCGAGCGTGGAGGAGCTGGAAGCTGCGCCACAGATGAACCGGGCAGCCGCCGAGGCAGTCTATATATTTTTCCGTGATGACAAGCAGGGGAAGATGTGATAGGATGTAGACAATAGTAAAAATAAAAGGAGACAAAAGTATGGGTGGAGTGACGATAACAGAACTGATCGATAAGATGGGGCTTCGCAATATGACGCCGGAGCTGGAGACGGACAATGTTATGCTGGTGCATGCGGATGTGAACCGTCCGGCATTGCAGCTGACTGGATTTTTCGACCATTTTGACAAGGACCGTGTGCAGATCATCGGTTATGTGGAAAATGCGTACATCTCGACCCTGACTCCGCAGCGCCGCCGGGAAATGTTTGACAAACTGCTGTCTTCGGGTATACCATGTCTGGTATATAGCCGCGGCATGGCACCGGAGGAGGAAGTGCTGGAGCTGTGTAACCATTATGGGGTTCCGTGCATGGTATCGGAGAAGACGACTTCGGATCTGATGGCGGAGATCATCCGCTGGCTGAACGTCAAGATGGCGCCGATGATCAGCATTCACGGCGTACTGGTCGATGTATTTGGCGAGGGTGTCCTGATTATGGGCGAGAGCGGTATCGGCAAGAGTGAGGCAGCGCTGGAACTGATTAAGCGCGGTCACCGTCTCGTCAGCGATGATGTGGTCGAGATCCGCCGCGTCAGCGATGAAACCCTGATCGGTTCGGCACCGGATATTACCCGTCATTTCATCGAGCTTCGCGGTATCGGCATTATCGATGTCAAGACGCTGTTCGGTGTAGAGAGCGTAAAGGATACACAGTCGATTGACATGGTAATCAAGCTGGAAGAGTGGGATAAGGACAAGGAGTATGACCGCCTTGGCATGGAAGATCAGTATACTGAGTTCCTTGGCAACAAGATTGTATGCCATTCAATCCCGATCCGTCCGGGACGTAACCTGGCAATCATCGTAGAGTCGGCGGCAGTCAACTATCGTACCAAGAAAATGGGATATAATGCGGCGAAAGAACTGTACAAGCGGGTACAGGCGAACCTGGCAAGAAGAGATTAATGGAACGCTTCACGCAGTCTGATTCGTGTGATTTAGTGCGGAAATCCCGACTTGCAAGGGATGGAGCCGTTATGAAATGAATAAAGGAAAATAGATATGTCTAATTTTTATCAGAAACTTTGTGATGCCATCAGCGCTGCTTCCGTGCGGGAGCAGGAGCCGATGAGCGCACATACGACCTTTCGGGCTGGTGGACCAGCCCGCTATTTTGTGACCCCGGAGGGCGAAAAAGAGCTGGCGGCAGTGCTGGCGGCGTGTCGGGAGGCAGAGAAAGCGTATTACATATTAGGAAATGGAAGCAATCTGCTTGTCAGTGATGCGGGCTATCCGGGCGTGATGATCCTTCTGGGAAGCCAGTTTACAGAGGTGGTCTGTCCGGAGGGCGAACCGGGCGTCTATGAGCTGGGCGCCGGTGTGCTGCTTTCGCGTGCCGCCAGGGAGGCGCAGAAAGATGGAATGACCGGATTTGAGTTTGCAGCCGGGATTCCTGGAACCGTGGGCGGCGCGGCGGTCATGAATGCGGGCGCTTACGGCGGAGAATTAAAGGATGTGCTGGAATCTGTGCGCGTGATGACGCCGGACGGCGAGGTAAAAGAGCTTAAAACGGAAGAACTGGATCTGGGTTACCGCCACAGCTGCATCCCGGAGCGCGGATATATCGTTTTATCGGCGCGGATCCGTCTGGAGAAAGGTGATCCGGAAGCGATCAGGGTGCGGATGGATGAACTGGCAGCCAAACGGCGGGAAAAACAGCCGCTGGAATATCCGAGTGCCGGAAGCACCTTTAAGCGCCCTGAGGGCTATTTCGCCGGAAAATTGATCGAAGATGCCGGACTTCGCGGCTATCAGGAGGGCGGCGCACAGGTGTCGGAGAAACACTGTGGTTTCGTTATCAACCGCGACCATGCGACGGCTTCGGACATCGCGGGGCTGTGTGGGACGGTGCAGAAGCGCGTGTATGAGCAGTTTGGGGTGAAACTGGAGACGGAAGTAAAGATGCTGGGCTTTTAAGATATTAAGATATATAGAGTATGGAAAAGGGAGGAACAATATGCGGCTTGTGATCGTAACCGGTATGTCGGGAGCCGGAAAGACGGCGGCACTGAAAATGCTGGAGGACATGGGATTTTACTGTGTTGACAATCTCCCGATCCCGCTGGTAGGAAAATTTGCGGAGCTGGTGCAGAGCAGCAGCGGGGAGGTAAGCTGTGCAGCGTTGGGAATCGATGTCCGCAGTGGCGACGAGCTGGCACAGCTGGAGGGAACACTGAATGATTGGAATAACATCCAGTTCCCGTATGAGATCCTGTTTCTGGATGCCAGCGATGAGGTGCTGATCAAGCGATATAAGGAAACGCGCCGTTCCCATCCGCTGGCAGGAAAAGAGCGGCTGGACCGCGGTATTGCGAAAGAGCGTCTGAAACTCGATTTCCTGAAAAAGCGGGCGGACTATATTCTGGACACCAGCACGCTTCTGACGCGGGAGCTCAAGGCGGAACTGGAACGGATTTTCATGGGGCGCGAGCGCTTTTCCAGCCTCTTTGTGACGATCTTAAGCTTTGGCTTTAAATATGGGATTCCGTCGGACGCGGATCTCGTGTTTGACGTCCGTTTTCTGCCGAATCCTTATTATGATGAGAATTTAAGCAGCCATACCGGCAATGAGAAAGCGGTGCAGGACTTTGTGCGCCGCGGCGGGACGGCAGACGTATTTTTGGATAAACTCTATGACATGATTGACTTCCTGTTTCCGTACTATGTAAAAGAAGGAAAGAATCAGCTTGTCATAGCCGTCGGATGTACCGGTGGAAAGCACCGTTCAGTTACGGTGGCGAACCGGCTCTATGAGCGCCTCAAGGAGCACTCGGAAATAGGGCTTAAACTGGAACATCGGGACATAGAGATGGATAACCGGACAAAAGGGTAAACGGAGGTAGAGGACTTTGTCATTTTCAGCCCGGGTAAAGGAAGAGCTGTCGCATCAGCTGAGCAAGGCGAGACACTGCCAGATTGCAGAGCTGGCGGCGATTTTGAGCCTTTGCGGCAAGATTCATATCGATGAAGAGGATCATTTCAGCATACGGATCCACACGGAAAACGTAGCGGTTGCACGAAAATACTTTACATTATTGAAAAATACATTTAATATTAAGGCGGACATTTCGATCCGGCGCAATGCATTTTTAAAAAAGAGCCGTTCTTATACGCTTCTGGTGCGCGATCACGAAAATGCACTCAGGGTGCTGGAAGCGGTCAAGATGGTGGATGCGCAGGGAAATGTCGGGGAAAACCTTTCGGTGGTGCGGAATCTGGTGATTCAGAATGCGTGCTGCAAGAAGGCATTTATCCGGGGCGCTTTTCTGGCAGCCGGATCCTTAAGCGATCCGGAGAAATTTTATCATTTTGAGATCGTATGCGCGTCGCTTGAAAAGGCGGTGCAGCTTCAGAATGTGATTCTGACATTCGACATCGATGCGAAAATAGTTGTCAGAAAGAAGTATTATGTGGTATATATAAAAGAAGGCAGTCAGATTGTGGAACTTCTGGGGCTGATGGAAGCGCATGTGGCATTGATGGAGCTGGAAAATATCCGGATCCTGAAAGAAATGCGAAACAGCGTCAACCGTCAGGTCAACTGCGAGACTGCCAATATCAATAAGACTGTTTCGGCGGCAGTCAAGCAGCTTGCGGATATCACATACATCCGTGATACGGTCGGGCTGGATTACTTGCCGGAGCTTCTTTCAGAGGTAGCACAGGTCCGTCTGGAGATGCCGGATGCAACCTTGAAGGAATTGGGGGAGAATCTGAGCCATCCAGTTGGAAAATCGGGAGTCAATCACAGGCTCAGAAAGATAAGTGCAGTGGCTGAAAGTCTCCGCGAAGAGCGGGGCGAGTAAAGTTAGGTTATTGTTCACAGGCAGGAATTTCCCGGATGGAAAATTCCGTGCGATACAGTAGTGGCAGCGGATTTTGCCGTTTTTTTCGAGCGGGGCTCGATGAGGAGGATATTATGACAAGTAAGGAAATCAGAATTGGTTTGAGTTCAGGTCTGGAGGCACGTCTTGCGGCGATGCTGGTGCAGGTAGCAAGCCAGTATGAGAGCAGCATCTATGTGGAAAGTGAAGAAAAACGCGTCAATGCAAAGAGCATCATGGGCATGATGACGCTGGGACTGGCAGAGGGCGCGCACGTAAAGGTAACGGCTGATGGCAGCGACGAGGAGAGTGCGATCGAGGGAATTGAGAAATATCTGAGCAATCAGTAGAAATCCAGATTTCTGACCGTTTTTCGGAAAGAGACAGGGACGTAACAGTTACATAAAACAAGAGCTTTGATAGATGAGGGGGTGTCGTTTCGCGGGAAACGGCAGTCCCTTAAAAGATCTGAATGGGAGGAAAAAGGTGGCATTTACACATCTGCATGTGCATACAGAGTACAGTTTGCTTGACGCATCGAGTAAAATAAAAGAACTGACCGCCCGGGCGAAGGAACTGGGGATGGACAGTCTGGCGATTACCGACCACGGCGTCATGTACGGCGTGATCGATTTTTACCGGGCAGCCAGGGAAAATGGGATCAAGCCGATCATCGGCTGGGA
>ERZ779852.960-NODE-960-length-29119-cov-4.473059_pt1 | contig 29119 bp, 33 predicted proteins | sample MGYA00511559_ERZ779852 | MGnify/ENA primary metagenome ERZ779852 (study PRJEB29588, sample SAMEA2157977) | human gut metagenome | biome: human gut; feature: human-associated habitat; material: faeces | place: Denmark | collected 2008/2010 ...
AGGAGACGAGCAACGAATGGTGCGAGCCCGTAGACTCGGCTGCCTATGATGCACTGCCATGAAATCCGGGAGAAAAATAAGGAGAAAAATAAAATGAAACAGAGTGGCAAGATGAAAGTCATGGCTGCCCTACTGGCAGGTATCATGCTTTTGGGCAGTGGTTTTTCGATGAAAGAGGCAAGTGCAATGGAACAGAATCATGGCAAAACAGAAACGCAGAAAAAGGCCGTCAAAATCGTGCAGACGGCCGGACGCAACCAGCTCGGCGATTTTGCACCGGACTTTGCGCGCTATAACGATGATATCCTTTTCGGCGAGGTCTGGAGCAAAAATGATGTGCTTTCGCTGCATGACCGCAGCATCGTGACGGTTTCAGCACTTATCGCACAGGGCATCACGGATAGCTCGCTCAAATACCATATCGGCGAGGCCAAGAAAAATGGCGTGACGAAGGCCGAGATGGCTGAAATCATCACGCAGGTCGGCTTTTACGGCGGCTGGCCCAAGGCGTGGGCGGCGTTCCGTTACGCCAAAGAAGTTTACGCAGAATAAGCTGCATCATTTCTCATTTGGCGATATGACCGAGCAGATGGGCAGAAATTTATGAGGCAGATCCTGAGTATACAGAGGCAGACCTTGACTACCATAATAAAGACAGCCGCGTCAGCGTTTCCAAGTCTGTTTCCGCTTAACTTTATTTTACTGATACGTTAGGAAGGGGATACTATCATGAAAGGCATGACAAGACGTAATTTTGTAAAAATGGCCGGAATTGCGATGGCGACGGTAGCAGCAGGCAGTCTTTGGCAGCATAAGACTTCACTGGCAGAGACGGCAGATGCTCCTGCAGCACCGAAGGCGGCAGAGGGCGGCGACCATTATGTAGCACCTTCCCAGCGTCAGGGCGGTGAGGCTGTCGTATATTTTACGCGGGATCTTTCTGCGGCCGGCCTGCTCAAGGCGTACGATGCCATTGCGCAGAATATGACGGGCAAAGTCGGCATCAAGCTGCATACGGGCGAGCCGCACGGCCCGAACATCATCCCGCGTCCGTGGGTCAAGACGCTTATAGCAGAGAAACTGCCGAAAGCCAATATTGTCGAAACGAATACCTATTATCAGGGCGCGCGCTATACGACGGCCGAGCACCGCAAGACGCTGGCTGTCAACGGCTGGGATTTTGCGCCGGTCGATATCATGGATGAAGAGGGCACGGCTATGCTGCCGGTCAAGGGCGGCAAATGGTTCACGGAAATGTCTGTGGGCTCGCACATGCTGAATTACGACTCGCTGCTCGTCCTTACGCATTTTAAGGGCCATACGATGGGCGGCTTCGGCGGTTCCAACAAGAACATCGGCATTGGCTGCGCCGACGGCCGCATCGGCAAGAAGATGATTCATACCGGCGATACGGGTACGCAGTGGGGTATCGGCAAGGAAGAACTCATGGAGCGTATCTCTGAATCTGCGAAAGCAACGGCTGACCATTTTGGCGACCACATTGCCTACATCAACGTGCTGCGCAACATGTCGGTTTCGTGTGACTGCGAAGGTACGGCGGCTCAGCCGGTCGTCACGCCGAATATCGGCATTCTCGCTTCGACGGATATTCTCGCAGCCGACCAAGCATCTGTTGACCTCGTCTATGCTTTGCCGGAAAAATACCGCCACGACCTTGTCGAGCGCATGGAAACCCGCCATGGCCTGCGTCAGCTCAGCTATATGAAAGAACTTGGCATGGGCTGCGACCGCTATGTCATTCTCGATATGGACCATGGGGATAAGCCCATTACGCTGGCCGAAGCCGTGAAGAATGTAAAGCCGTTCAAAGCGTAATTTTGGCGAAATAAAAAGCCCGGTTCCTTATATTATGGAAGGAGCAGGGCTTTTTTATCTAGATTCAGGCAAGCCCCTGGGCTTTGCCCCAGTCGTTGATTTTCTGGTAGAGCGGGGTTGGTACGTGATACTTCTCGCCGAGTTCGACGATGCGTGAGACGAGACCTTTAAATTCCGACGGGCCGCCCGCGGCGACGTCGCGCTGCATCGAGGTTGTGAGCCCCGGTGCGAAGGCGTCCATGAGCCGCAGGTCGGTCGCGACGAGGTCGCGGTCGAAGGTGATGCCCATGGCGTGGCCGACGGCTTCGACTTCTTTGATGAGGCCGATAAAGGTCTCGCGGACTTCCGGTTTCTCCCCAAATGCCTCGCTCGTCACGCCGAAGTAGAGGCCAGCCGCACCCATCGGTGAGACGAAGGAGAACTTCGTCAGGGCATCGCGCTGGATGTCTTCGGTGAAATGGGCGTGGATATCAGCCGCGCGCATGATGTTCTCGAGCGCAGCAGCCTTTGGGGCGAGACGGTCACACTGTCCCGGGCGGAAGCCGTAGAAGACGCGCAGGATTTCCTGCGGCTGCTCGATGATGCCGGGGCCGCTGCGCTTGGCAAAGACGTAGATGCAGCCGTCGAGCACGGTGAGGCCAGGCAGTTTCTCCTGCATGACGGCGCCCGTGCCGAAGACATTGAGGATCGGGATGACGAGCGTGTCAGGGCCCGCGATGCGGCGCGTGAGTGCGATGGCAGCGTCGAGTCCGTAATACTTGACACAGATGAAGAGCACATCGGGTGTGTCATGGTAATCGTCTGCGAGCATCGCCTGGCACGGTTTGATGCGGATGTCGCCGCGATGATTCGTGTGGATGGTCAGGCCGTCCTTTTGCATGGCGGCGAGGTGCGCGCCGCGCGCCAGGAACGTTACATCGTTGCCGGCGTTTGCGAGATAGCCGCCGATGACGCCGCCCGTGCCGCCGACGCCAAAGATGGCGAATTTCAGATTTGTGGTATTCATGAGGGATTCCTTTCTGATCGGACCTCGGGAGAAAATCAGAACTTCCAGATGTTCAGACCCGTCTCCTCGCTCTTGCGGCGGTCGACGCTGCCCGCGAGCTTCGTGATGATGATCTCGGCTGTCGCGCTGATGATGGCCTCGTTGAGGTGGCCGCCGTGCGCCGCGCCCTGCTCATCGCCGACGGCGATGTGGAAGTGGCTGTAGGGCTTGCCTGTCATCGTGTCAATCGTGCCGGTCAGCGAGAGCATCTCGAAGGCACCCTCGAGGGTGTTGGCCTTGTAGTGCTGCTCCGGCACGTTGTAGACGCCCATGACGACCTTCTTGACGGCGCCGAGCCCCTGGACCATGGCGAGCTCAATCTTCTCTTCCTTGGCGACCTGCATCAGCGAGGTGACGATTTCATCGTTCGGGTCGAGCCGCACGAGGATGTGCTGGCTGTCGATATTCTTGTACTCCATAGCAATCACTCCTTCTCTTGATGGATTCGCCTTTTTCACGCGAAATCCTTCTATTCGATGATCGTGGATCGCGGCGTCTCAGCGGGCAGATGATGCCGCTTAACATATTTTTTACATGCGGATGCTGGACAAGATCGCGGCGTTGGTAATATAATGAAATGCGGAAAAGCTGCCCGCGCGGCAGCTGCATTTTTCTTGTGAACCATTGTGACAGAATGAAAGGCTGGTGAGATCATGGACGATCACCCTAGTGCGATAGATCCCAAACGAAGTGATACAAGTGGGGGAGTGATCTCCATGGCCTGCCGCTAAGCGCAGCGGGCAGGAGTCTCCCCGTGGAAAGGAGATTCTATCCATGCTGCAGATCTATAAATCCCTGGAGAGCGGCCCACTGCAGGAATTGACGCTCAAGACGCTCGAGAAGGGCGCCTGGATCAACATCGTCGATCCGACGCCGTACGAGCTCAAGGTCGTCAGCAATCTCACCGAGGTTGATCCCGACTTCCTGCGCTCCGCACTCGATGATGAGGAGCGCTCCCATACGGACGTCGAGGAGAACTCGGTCATGGTCCTGACGAATGTGCCGGTCTTCCGCGGCGAGGACAGCTACGATGCCCTGCCGCTCGCCATCATTGTGACGGATGAGTACATCATCACCGTCTGCCTCGAGGAGACGCCCGTCATCACGGAGTTTAACGAGCGCACATCGCGCCTCTTCCGCACCTACAAGAAGACGCGCTTCCTGTTCCAGATCCTCTACAAGTCGGCGACGTACTTCCTGCGCTACCTGCGCCAGATCTCGAAGCTGTCGGAGGAGATCGAAGACCAGCTGCGCCACGACATGAAGAACAGCGAGATCCTGCGCCTCCTGGAGCTGCAGAAGGGCCTGACGTACTTCAATGCGGCCATCCGCTCGAACGGCGCCGTGCTCGACAAGCTGCTGCGCATGCGCAACAACACGAGCCTGACGCCAATCCTCAAGGCGTATGAGGAGGATGAGGACCTCTTGGAGGATGTCATCATCGAGAACAAGCAGGCGAAAGAGATGGTCGAGATGTACAGCAAGATCCTCGCGCGCCTCGCCGATACGTTCTCGTCGATCATCTCGAACAACCAGAACCTCGTCATGAAATTCTTGGCGGCGATGACGATCATCCTGGCCATCCCGACCGTCGTCTCGAGCTTCTTTGGCATGAATGTGCCTGTGCCGTTCGCCGAAAATGCGCACGGCTTCCTCTACGTCATGTGCATCGCCTTCAGCATCAGCATCGTCAGTGCCTACGTGCTCTGGCACCGCGATATGTTCTGAGGAGGAGAGCCATGGTACTTGCAGAATCAAAACTCAGGGTCGGCGTCATCTACGGCGATCCCGCGAATCATGAATACGTCTACATGCCGGGCAGCGAGCTCGGCGTCAAGGATCCCGTCTGCGTCTACGAAGCAGATGGCATGCGCGAAGATATCGACATGCACGAGGCCCTGCGCCTCATCCGCGTGCGGAGCCTCAAGCCCGCCCGCCACCCCGTCTGGGGAGAGAGCTCCTGCTGAACGGAGAAGAAAAGACACATGCTGCAATCGTGTATTGCTGCATGTGTCTTTTTTTCATTCGTAGGCAGGGATGTCCCTTTCGCCGCGGTAGAAGCGGGTCGGCCCCGTCTTGAAATCGTGTTCATGGGCAGCCGGGACAGACAGAACCGCGAGCCGCTGCCAGTCGAGCTCGAGCATCCGCGTCGTCGGCATCATCGCGATGACGTTCTCGATATCCGTGTGGATCTCGTGCCAGATGGGAACGCCGTCTTCATCGCGCTCGCCGCAGTAGACGCGGATCGTGTGCGTCTCGAGGTCCTGCGTGTAGGCCGCCGCAAAAGACAGGTCCGTTGCGTGTGCGCGCTTGCCGGACCAGGCGTGATAGCTCCAGCTCATCGTCGCGATCTCGAGGTAGAGCAGCTTGCCTTCGGTCATCCACATCTCGCCGCCGGGGTCGCCTTCCGGGTAGAGATTGTAGATCTTGCCGTCCTTCCAGGTGTAGGCCTGCCAGACATGCCAGCGCTCCAGATCTCCAATCAGGAGTTCCGGCACATCGTCCTCGTCCATCCAGACGAAGGCGTAGCCTGTCCCCTCGGGGCCGGCCACCTTGGCCGCGGCACTCAGTTTCCAGCCGCCTATCGTATCACGGTCTTCGACAATGGCAGAGCGGTACTCGCTCAGGAATGCCTGATAATCCATCCAGTAAGGCAGCGGACTTTCCTCACAAGCCCTTGCTGTCGGCGCATACAGCAGGCATCCACAGATGAGCAGCATCATCAGGAATCGCTTCAGCATAACATCACCTCCGCATTACAGAATCCTCTCTATCCCTAGTATACGACAATCGGCGACCCGACCGACCTGTCGGGAATGACAGGTCGGTCGGATATTTCTGCGACAGTTTTTCATGCAGGCCTGATTTTTTTTGCTGACCTGTCATTTTGTACAGTACGGTTGGGCCTTCCGCCATTGTATACTGAAAGCGAATGAGAAAGCGATTCAAGGATTTTGACTTTAAGGAAGGAGGGATTGCCATGAAGGGATTCGCAAAGCGCAGGATGCTCATCTTGACGGCGGGCTGCCTGCTCTGCCTGCTGCTCGCTGGCTGCATGTCGGACAAGTACGAGAACAGCGAATACGTCGGCGTATGGAAGGCCACGACGGGCTCGATGGGCGGCATCAATGTCAATGTTGCCAAGTCGGTCGGCGGCGAGTTCACGCTGGACCTCCAGCCGAACGGCGATGTCAAGGCTGTCGTCGGCGATGAAAAGGGCAACGGCGACTGGGAGGAGACGGCGAATGGCTTCAAGATCAAGGATTCATCCGGTGAGATGGTCTTCGTGAAGGTGGAGACTGGCAAAGTCAAGACGGACTATTCGGGCATGACCATCTTGTTCGAGAAACAGGCAAAGGATAAGTGACGGAGCGGTGTTGAGTTTTGAGAGGAAGTGAGTAACGTGAAGCGGATATTCCTAGTCCTGCTCATCGTCTTTTCCCTGGCAGCAGCGGGCTGCATCAAAGCGGAAGAAAGCGTGACCATCAAGGAGGACGGCTCCAGCACGATGGTGACGCGCATGGTCGGCAATATGTTTGCCGCAGAGGCCCTGAAGGCCACGAAGAATGAATTCGTCGCGGAGAATCCCGATGCCGTCGTCAAAGACGTCAATGACGGCGACATGACGGGCTACGAGGTCACGGTATCGTATCCGGACATCGAGACGCTGGCAGCCAAGGGCGGCGACATGTTCACGGCGGTGGAAGGGCGCAATGCAGGCGTCACCGTCACGCGTTCGTGGTTCTACGACGCCTACACCTTCGATCTCTTCGCCAAGGGCGAGGAGACGGACATGGGCGCGCAGGATCCCGAGAGCAAGAAGATGGTACAGGGCATGCTCGACCAGGTTCAGTATAATTTCACGCTGAACCTGCCTGTCAAGCCTGAGACGCAGAATGCAGACAGCGTCGCTGGTGACGGCAAGAGCCTGACCTGGAACCTCAAGAAGACAATCTCGGAGGGCAAAGACGTCAGGATGCAGGCGAGCTACCGCATCTACAACCAGGCGCACATCGCCCTGACGGTCGGTATCATCGTCCTGGCCTTGCTGCTCGCGGGCGGTTTCCTATACATGCGGCGCAGGAAACAGGCCGATGAGACTGCGTAAGAGCAATTCGCTGTCTCTCTGACAGAGAGCCCTGCCTGTTCCATCCCTATGATACGAGCAGGCGGGGCATTCCTGGCGAATTGTCAAATCATCGCCAGGGCATGGCTTCCTCTATGCAGTTTTTAGCTACGCAGATCCATCTGTAAATAGCCGAGTTTTTATCAACGGCTGCTTGCTTGTGATAATAGATACCCATCGGGGCTCGGGGGGATTCTTCCCACGGCAAAAATACCAGTTCCTTATTCGGCAGCGCCAAATGCTCAGGAATGAGGGAAAAGCCAACTCCCGCTAAAGTGAGATTATAGGCTTCGCTGGTGGTGGAACAGACAATATTGTCCAATTCGTCATTGACAGGCACGATGCGATGACCACGGGAAAAAACGTGCTTCAGCAAATACGGCGGGATGTCAATGATTTGACGATACGGCCAAAAAATTTTGGAAGAGACGCTTTTTTGGCGTCTCTTTTTGCACGTTTGGGCTAAAGGATGATTTTTATGTACAACGCAGACAAAACCATCATCATGCAGTTTTTGAAAGGCGATGTCATCGGCCGTGAATTTGGCATCCTTCATGCCTACCACCAAATCAAGCTGGCTGACGGCCAGCCGATGCAGATTGGCATCGGTTTGGTCAAGGGTGAGTTCCGGCACGATATTGTCCCTCTCGGCCAAGACACCGGACAAGATCTTACTGATAAGCCAGTTGGCATGGGAATCGGCATAGCCTATGCGCAATACCGTGCGCTTATGCTTGTGGAAAGTGGAAATCCATTCAAGGGAATGATAATAGATGGACAGCATTTGTTGGGCATCCGCCAAAAACTGAAACCCGACTTGAGTGAGGCTGACGGAGCGAGTAGTGCGGTTAAAGAGTTTCGTATTAAGCTCGGCTTCCAAGCTCTGAATCTGCCTCGAAACGGCGGGCTGGGAAAGGCAAAGATCTTCGGCAGTCTTGGCGTAGTTCAGGTTTTTCGCCAAGGTGACAAAGCATTCAAGTTGTTGTGTATTCATGGACAATCACCTCGTGGAGATTATAACATGATTGATACGATTTGTGCATAAATAATGCGATAAAAGCATTTCACAAATGTTGCAGCAACTGATATGATGTACCCGTAAGCGTTAAACATCTACAATTTTTGAAAGGAAGATGTATTATGGCACTCTCTAATTTGGCAGCATGGAACACGAAGAAGGGCACAGCAGTAAGCCCGACGGCTTGCGGTTCTGCTTGCGGCAGCGGCGACAAGGCTCTGCCGACGGCTTGTGGTTCCTCCTGCGGCTCTGGAGATAAGGTATACACTGCCGCCTGTGGTTCTGCCTGCGGTAGCAGCGACAAGTGATCTTCGCCGTTAAATTTCAAAAATAAGGAAGGTGGCTGTATGCAGCCGTATTTTTCATTCCAATGGCATATCACCGATGAGTGCGACCAGCGTTGCAAACATTGCTACATCTTTGCAGAAAACGAAGGTAAAGCCCTTGACCGGATGAGCCGGGAGCAGATGGACGTTGTGTTTGCTAATTGTCTGGAGTTTTGCGAGGCATACGGTCGCCGTCCTTATTTTTATCTGACAGGTGGTGACCCTATCCTGCACCCGGATTTTTGGAGTCTGCTGGAAAAGTTCAAAGAAAACGAGATCCCCTTCACCATCATGGGCAATCCCTTCCACTTGGACGATGATGTTTCCAAGCGGCTGAAAGACTGCGGTTGCGTACGTTATCAGCTGTCTATAGACGGCAAGGAAGAAACGCATGATTGGTTCAGAAAACCTGGTTCGTTCAAGACAACTTTAGAAAAAATTCCCGTGCTGAATCGGGCGGGAATACGCTCGATAGTCATGACAACGGTTTCGGGGAAAAATATAGATGAGGTGCCCGCCATTATTGAAGCTGTGGTGGCGGCAGGAGTAAAAGTTTACGCCTTTGCCCGCTACTGTCCAACGGGAGAGGAGAAAGAGATCAGCATTTCCCCCGCAAGGTATCGTAAATTGCTGGAAGATTGTGATAAAATATTTTGCCGCTATGAAGCAAGCGGCTGTGAGACCTATTTCAATCGCAAGGATCATCTGTGGACGCTTTTTGATTACGAAAAGGGACGATTCCAGATTCCTGACGATTTCGAGCCGGAGCTGATTTACGGCGGCTGCAACTGCGGCAACGGGCATTTAACCATTTTGCCCACGGGAGAAGTATATGCCTGCCGCCGCGTGCAGGACAGCAAAGTGGGCAATGCATTTGACGACAGGCTAAAAGACCTTTGGACAGGTAACATGGAGGTCTATCGGGAGTATGGCAGCTTCAGAAAATGCAGCAAATGCAAGTTGCTTTCATGGTGCCGCGGCTGTCCGGTTGTTGCCGCAAGCACCAATAAGGGCGACTTCTATGCCGCCGACCCACAGTGCTGGGCAGAATCCGTAGAAGGTTTGTTGCGGGATTAAGGAGTGTTTTATGGATATTTTGGAGTTGATGAAGAATCGCCGTTCCATTCGGAAATATACGGCAGTGCAGCTTACCCATGAAGAGATGGAAAAAATTATCACGGCGGGGCTTTATGCCCCCAGTGCTGGAGGTGGCCAGCGGAGTATGCTAGTGGGCATTAGGCGTGAACATCTCACACGGAAAATAGGCAGGCTGAATTTCCTGCCCTTTGACCGCAGTAAGCTATTGGGCGGCCATGTGTCGGAGGAACAGCCTAGCGTAATAGATGATCCGACCATAAGAAACGGATTTTACGGTGCTCCGGCGGCAGTGGCCGTGTTCGGGCCGCGCGATTTTCCTTTCAGCATAGCAGACGCTTTTTGCGCGGCGGAAAATATGGTGCTGATGGCTACGGAGATGGGGATTGCTTCCTGCATTATTTCCCGAGCCGAGGAAACCTTTGCCACCGAAGAAGGGGAGACCCTTTTGCGGGAGTGGAAGGTGCCGGGAAATTATATCTGTCGGGTGTTTGTGATTTTTGGGCATATTGACGGAGCTTGCCCTCATGCAAAACCGCGTAAAACGGGCAGATGCTTAATTATTGATTGATTTTTGGGAATTGTATGCGTTTGATTCGGGGATTGCATCATGCGGCATTTCGTTGCTGCGGCAAGGCGGAAATCCCTTGCGCATTGTCTTTGTGCAGGGAGAGGTCGGAGGAATCATCGAATTTTTCCATGAAAAATAAAAGGAAGGGTTGTCATGGAATATAGGAAAACAAGCAATCGAGTTTATATTCGTATGGATAAAGGAGATGAGATTTTATCCGGCATACGCAAAGTCTGCCGAGAACTTTCCATAAAATCCGGAACCTTTCAGGGCATTGGTGCCTGCGGCAAAGCAGCGGTTGCCACCTTTATCCCGGAAAGGCAGGATTTCCTGCACCATGAATGCGAAGGTATGTTAGAAATGATTTCACTGCTAGGGAATATCGTAACCGATGACGAAGGAGAACTGAAAGAACACGCGCACGGTATGTTCTCACAGCGAAAGGAAAGCGGTGAGATTGGCTATTTAGGCGGTCATGTGGTATATGCTTGGGTCAGTTACACGGCGGAATTGACCCTGGATATAGTGCCTGATGGTTTCATCGGACATAAGGCTGACCCGTTTACCGGGATAGATGTCTGGAAACTGGAGGGATGATTATGAAATATCACGAGCTGAATTTACGTCCTGGGAAGTGCCTCGACTACAAAACATCATATGAGGGCTATTCTTCAAAGAGGCTGTACTTAGCTTGACCGTTCGCTTCTTTATTCTGTTGCCTGAGACAAAGCCCCGCCTGTTCCTGTCGCGAGGATAGAACAGGCGGGGCTCTGTCATTTTTTGTCATGCATCAAGCACTTTTTTCAGGACTTCACTGACGGTTCTGGCGTTGAGCTTTGCCATCCGTTGGATCTCGGGATTGCCCTGCGCCATGGCGACGGGGAAGCCCGCATACTGCATCATCTCTTTGTCGTTTTCTTCATCGCCAAAGGCCATGATGTCTTGGGACCCGATGGCGAGGTATTTACCGAGATGTGCCAGAGCGGTGGCCTTGTTGGTGTTCTTGGGCATGAAATCAATCCAGCCGTTGCCGCCGTAGACGACGTGGCAGTCACTGCTGAACTGCTCGCGGAAGGGCTGGCTGTCAATGGACGGGCGCCCGTCGGTATAGAGGTCGTCGAAGAGGGAAATCTTGAAATAAGGCTCTGGCATCTTATGGATATCCGTGGTCAGGGTGACCTGATTGCCGACGTAGTCGCGGACATGATGATAGAAGGCATCGTTGCCAACAAGCAGGTAGCTGCTGTCGATGCTCGATACCATGACATTGGCATGCGGCGTGGCGAGAATGGCATCGATGATTGCGTCGCCGAGTTCTCGCGGCATCGTATCACGATGGATCAGTTTGTTCCCCGCGAAGACGAGGCAGCCATTCTCGCAGACATAGTCGATGCGGTCTGCCACAGGAGCAAAGAGATGGCGCAGGTTCTGATACTGGCGCCCCGATGCAGCCGCAAAGGATATCCCGGCATCGAGGCATCGTTCTATCAGCTGGAGCGTCTGCTCATCGATGCGGCGGGCATGATCCTGCAGAAGCGTGCCGTCGAGATCGGATGCAATCAATTTTGGCATAAACATAAAGAACCTCCTGATGGATTGTGTATTCCTGAAGTCATCATAGCACGGAGCTGCTGAGATTTCCAGCCGTGGAGCAAGGATGAGAGAGATGAATCCAGCTGTATTGCCTTATGCAACGGCAATACGCAAGCGTTCGATACCTGGTAAATGAAAAAATCGCTCTTGTGCCTATCACATACTTCATATATCATATAAATAAATAATGAATATCCGTTAGATATTGTGATAGAAACAAGGAGAGATCACCATGAAATCATTGCAGTACATCAACAGCATCATCGCGTCGAAGAAGGATATCGGCTTGCTCGTCTTCCGCATCTTGATCGGCATTGCCTTCATTTGGCACGGCGTGCCGAAGCTCTTGAGCGGCCCTGAGGGGTGGACGGCACTCGGTTCGATGATGGGCGCACTCGGCATCCATATCTTCCCGACGTTCTTCGGACTGCTTTCCGGCCTGGCGGAGACGTTCGGCGGACTCTTCATCCTGCTTGGCCTGTTCTACCGCCCGATGGCCCTCTTCCTCGTCGGCAACCTCATGATGGCGACTTCCATCGAGTTCGCCTCCGGCGCACCGCTCCTGCAGGTCTCTCGCCCCTTTGAGGAAGGTGTCTTCTACCTCGGCGTCGTCTTCGCCGGTCCGGGCCGCTACAGCCTCGACCACCTGCTTCGCAATGAAGTCAGTGAAGAAGAACACAATCCTTTCTGAATATCCGCAAGAAAGCCCTGTCTGTTTTGGTCAACTGGAACAGGCAGGGCTTTCTCTTTGATTTATGTGGAATACGTTTTAGGAATGCTGGATGATTTTTGATAAGCATTTCACATGACATGCATGCCCTGTTATGATAAAAGAAAAAGATGAAGTCGTGAGACAGGAGGATTTAACATGGAAAAACAGACAGCAGGACGCAAGGCATTGGGCGATTTTGCACCGCAGTTCGCGGCGCTCAACGATGATGTGCTCTTCGGTGAGGTCTGGGCCAAGGAAGATGAGCTCTCGCCGAAGCTTCGCAGCATCGCGACGGTCTCGGCGCTTGTCGGCAAGGGCACTGCTGGTGACGCACTGCGCTACCACCTGCAGACGGCGCGCCAGCACGGCGTCACGAGAGAGGAGATGGCCGCATTGCTCACGCATCTGGCCTTCTACGCTGGCTGGCCGAATGCCTGGGCTGCCTTCCCCGTGGCCAAGGAAGTCTACGCCGATGCAACGGATGCAGATGGGCGCGGCGGCTTCTTCGGACTCGGCGAGCCCAATGATGCCTATGCCAAGTACTTCACGGGGCGGTCGTATTTGAACGTCTTGTCGAAGCCGGGCGAGCCGCTCACGATCTGCAACGTCACGTTCGAGCCGGGCTGCCGCAATTTCTGGCATATCCACCACGCTGCGCAGGGCGGCGGCCAGGTCCTCATCTGCGTCGACGGCGAGGGCTGGTATCAGGAAGAAGGCAAGGCGCCGCAGAGCCTCACACCAGGCGACATCGTCGAGATCCCCGCAGGCGTCAAGCACTGGCATGGTGCCAAGCAGCACAGCTGGTTCTCTCATCTTGCCTTTGAGATCCCGGGCACGGAGACGAGCAACGAGTGGTGCGAGCCCGTCACGGAAGCCGAGTATCCGCAGGATTGACGCCTTATGTTAGAAGGAGAAATACTATGTTAGGAAATTTTACGTACTGTAATCCAGCAAAGCTTTATTTTGGCGATCAGTCGCTGGACTACTTGAACACGGAACTGCCGAAGTACGGCAAGAACGTCGTCTTGATCTACGGCGGCGGTTCCATCAAGAAGAACGGCATCTACGATGATGTCATCAAGATCCTCGAGGCGCAGGGCAAGAATGTGGCAGAGATTGCGGGCGTCATGCCGAATCCGACGCTCGCGAAGCTCTATGAGGGCATCGAGATCGCGCGCAAGCATCAGGCGGATCTGCTCCTGGCCGTCGGCGGCGGTTCGGTCTGCGACTATGCCAAGGCGGTGTCCGTCTCAGTCAACTGTGATGAAGACCCGTGGGAGAAATACTTCGTGCGCTTTGAGGAGCCGTCCTGCGAGACGCTGCCAGTCGGCTGCGTGCTGACGATGGTCGGGACGGGCTCGGAGATGAATGCAGGTTGTGTCATCACCAATCCGGAGACAAAGCAGAAAATAGGTCACGTCTTCGCAGACGAGAAAATCATCCCGCGCTTTGCCATCCTGAACCCTCGGTACACGATGACACTGCCGCATCGCCAGATGGTAGCAGGCATCTACGATATTTTCAATCACATCTGCGAGCAGTATTTCTCCGGTGAGGATGATAACACGAGCGATTACATCAGCGAGGGCTTGATGCGCTCCGTCCTGCACGCCAGCCGCATTGCCAACAAAAACCCGCAGGACTACGAGGCACGCAGCAACCTGATGTGGACGGCGACCTGGGCGCTCAACACGCTGATTGCCAAGGGGAAAAGCACGGACTGGATGGTCCACATGCTCGGCCAGGCCGTCGGCGCCTATACGAATGCGACGCACGGCATGACGCTTGCAGCTGTCTCACTGCCGTACTACCGCTACATCCTGCCGTACGGCCTGCCGAAATTCAAGCGCTTCGCCATTGAAGTCTGGAAGGTCAACCCGGAAGGCAAGACAGATGAGGAGATTGCCGAGGAAGGCCTCAAGGCTATGGAAGATTGGATGAAAGAACTCGGGCTTGCCATGAAGATCTCCGAGCTCGGCGCGACAAAAGATATGATCGATGGCATCGCCGATGCTACACTCCTACTCGAGGGCGGCTACAAGGTGCTGAGTCGTAAGGAAGTCGTTGAAATTTTGAAGGAAAGTCTCTGATGAAAAAAGGCTCTCGCGGAGAGGGCCTTTTTGATTTTATAGGGTGGCGACGGAAGAGACGTTCCGTTCACCCCCTCGTCTATTTCATTTCTTTTATATATAATAGAGGAAGTGTACCAATCATAGAAGATGATGGAGGAGTGGGAGAATGGAGATACGCGTACTGCAGTACTTTATGGCGGTGGCCAGGCATGAGAACATCACCAAGGCGGCGGAGGAACTTCACCTGACGCAGCCGACGCTTTCACGGCAGCTGTCGGATCTCGAGGACGAACTGGGCGTGCAGCTGCTCGTGCGCGGGAAGCGCAAGACGCAGCTGACGGAAGCCGGACTGATATTCAAGGCGAGAGCGCAGGAGATTCTCAGACTGACAGAAAAGACGAAGGAGCAGTTTGCCAAGATGGATGAGCTTGTGGCGGGGGACATCTACATCGGTGCCGGCGAGACGCAGGCGATGGCCTGTGTCGCGAAAGTCCTGGCACCGCTGCGCCGCTCCTATCCGCACATCCAGTTCCATCTGGTCAGCGGCAATGAAGACCTGATCTACGATTCTCTGCAGAAGGGATTGCTCGACTTCGGGCTCGTCTGCCGAGCGGATGCGCCGCGGACGTATGTGTTCCGCCGCATCCCGCACGACGATGCCTGGGGTCTCATGATGCGGGCAGACAACCCTCTGGCGGTCAAAGAGGCCGTACAGCGCGCCGATCTCTTGCAGGAGCCGCTCATTGTATCGGAGCAGGCGATGAAGCATCACGAGCTGGATCATTATTTCGGCAGCGCAGCGGAGAAAATCGAGGTGGCCGGCACCTACAACTTGCTCTACAATACGATCTTCTTCATCGAGGCGGGCATGGGCAGTGCGCTTTGCTTCAAGGGCATGGCGGATGCCGTAGGTTCGTCCCGCGGTCTCGTCTTCCGTCCCTTGGAACCCGTGATTCGCTCGGCGAATTATGTGGTCTGGCGCAGAGACCAGGTCTTCTCCCGCGCCGGTCGTCTCGTCGTGGCGGCCCTGGACGAGGCGTTCTCTCATCATGCCTAAAGTGTATCATAGGTTATTAAAACCAAGTATTTGTAATCATATACCCCTTCTCTTATAATGAATGCATCAAGTAAAACAACCGGACATGCAGCGGTGAGCTGCAAGGATGCAACAATAAGGAAGGGGTTTTTCCATGAAGACATTCAAGAGCAAGAAAAGAGCTGCTTGGCTGATGGCCGCTGTGATGATGGGGACGTTCACTTTTGGAGGGATGACGATGCATACGACTTATGCAGCCGTGCCGACGAAAACGCTCGTGCACGATTCACAGATGAAGCATGCGACGATCAAGGATCTGGACAACGACACGCGCGTCTTTGCCGTGGACAAGACGATTGAGGCCAAGAAGGTCACGTTCCAGAACCGTTACGGCTTCGATGTGGCGGGCCACCTCTACCTGCCGAAGGATTTCGATGACAAGAAGCAGTACAAGGCTGTCGTCGTGACGGGCCCGTTCGGCGCAGTCAAGGAGCAGTCCTCGGGCCTCTACGCACAGGAGATGGCCAAGAATGGTTTTGTTGCCGTCGCCTTCGATCCGTCGACCACGGGGGAGAGCAGCGGCAAGCGCCGCAATATGGGCTCGCCGGAGATCTTCACGGAGGATTACAGCGCGGCGGTCGATTTCGTCAGCAACCTCAAGTTCGTCAACCCGCAGCAGATCGGTGCCATTGGCATCTGTGGTCTCTCGGGCATGGCCATCACGGCAGCGACGAATGATACGCGCATCAAGGCGGTCGCGACCTCGGCTATGTACGACATGTCGGACAGCATCCGCAACCACTATCAAGGGGATTACTATACGCCGGAGCAGCGCGAGATCGTCAAGCACCACCTGGCCGAGATGCGCGATGAGGAGGCAAAGACAGGCAAGTCCATTCCCGGCTCGCATGAGCTCGCCGTCGATAAGGATGGCAAGGTGATCTCGACGAAGACGATGTTCCCCGACAAGCTGCCGGCGGATGCATCGGATGTCGTGAAGGGCTTCTACGATTATTACGTCGGCCGCGCTTACCATCCGCGCGCCATCAACTCCAACACGCTGGCTTGGGATTCGACGACGCCATACGGCTTCTTCAACTTCTCGCTGATGGAGCACATCAAGGAACTCAGCCCGCGCCCGTTGCTGCTCATCACAGGGGACAAGGCGCATTCTAAGTACTTCTCGGATGCGGTCTATGAAGCGGCAGATGGTCCGAAGGAGGAGATTGTCGTTCCGGGTGCTACGCATACGGATCTCTACGACCAGATGGACAAGATCCCCTTCGACCGCCTCGTCGCGTTTTTCAACAAGTACCTCGGTGAATGATTGCTGGAAAGACGTAACCGGGAGGAGAATGTTTGATGAGCAGATTGTTCTTTTTCTGTTGTGCTCTGATTGCACTTCTCGTGCTGGGATGTGGCGGCCCCGGAGTGGCAGCCACATCCTTGTCCGGGAAGGAGGCAGAGATGCACGAGACAGGAGCGGCATCCCTACTAGTGGGCAGCAAAGCGTATGCTCTGAAGTGGGCTGACACGGAGGCTGCTGCCGAGCTGCGGCAGCAGTTGCCGCTGGCCAAGACGTTTACAGAACTCCATGACAACGAGAAATACTACAAACTGCCGCAGCGCCTGACAGCGGCGGACGAAGATATCCGCGAGATCCATAAGGGAGATGTCATGCTGTTTGACGGCCAGTATGTCGTGGTGTTCTATCAGGATTTTCAGACGACCTACCGCTACACGCGCCTGGGTCACGTCGAAGCAGCCAATGATCTGGACGCTGCTCTGGGGGCAGGTGATGTATTCCTGACCTTGCAACCATGAGATGGGGAGAGCGGTCTGGAGGCGGAAAGGATGATATGATATGAAACGACAGCAGCTATTGCTCTTGATCTTGGCATTTGGTGTGTTCAGCATCCTCAATACGGAGATGGGCATCATCGGCATCCTGCCGATGGCGGCGGAGATGTACCGGGTGGATATCGTACAGGCGGGGATGCTCGTCAGTCTGTTCGCGCTTGGCGTGGCCATCGCAGGGCCGACGATGCCGTTGCTGTTCTCGCGCTTCAATCGCAAGCACGTGATGCTGCTTGTGCTGGGCGTGTTCACGATCTGCAATGCACTGGCCGTCGTTGCGAGCGACTTCCAGCTCCTTTTAGTGCTGCGCGTCGTGCCGGCCTTTTTCCATCCGGTCTACTGTGCACTCGCCTTCAGCGTGGCCGCTGCCTCGGTGGCTCCAGAGGATGCGCCGCGGGCTGTGGCGCGCATCAACATGGGCGTCGCGGCCGGCATGGTCGTCGGCGTGCCCATCAGCAATGTCTTGGCAGCGACGTTTGACTTTTCGATGGCAATGGCCTTCTTTGCAGGCGTGACGGGGCTCATGTTTCTGCTGACAATGGCCTTTGTGCCGGACTTGCCGGTGACGCAGCCAATGCGCTACGGCGCGCAGCTTTCCGTTCTGAAGCGCCCGCCGGTCTGGCTGGCCATCGTGGCGGTTATTTGCCTCAATGGCTCCATCTTCGGCGTCTACAACTACCTCGCTGATTATTTGCAGAAGGTTGCGGCACTGCCGGGAGAGCTCATCGCAGCGCTGCTCCTCGTCTATGGTCTCTTGAACATCTGCGGAAGCTATCTGGGGGGCAATCTCCTCGCCAGGTGTCCCAGCGCGACCGTACGCCTTTTCCCGCTGTGTACCATCGCGCTCTACTGCCTGCTCTTTGTGGGCGGTGGGAAGTTGCTGCCTCTTCTCGCGGCACTGATTGTGGCCTGGGGCATCCTCGGTGGCATCAATGCGAACATCAATCAGTACCTGCTGGCCTGCGTGGCATCGGATGCGCCGGATTTCAGCAATGGCCTGTTTTTGACAGCGGCCAATCTCGGCTGCATGGCGGGAACCATGATCAGCGGCTTTTTCATCCGCAGCCTCGGCCTGCCTTTCGTCGTCTGCGGTGGCCTGTTGCTGGCGGCCGCTGCCCTGCTACTCACAAAGTTCGTACACTGCCGGGCAGATGAGCAACAGGCGACGGATTGTCCTATCGGCTCGTAACAAGTGGTTTTATGGCAGATTGCTGTTCGTTTTTGACGCTTCGGCGATGTGCTTCCGGAGCTCTTCAAGGAAGACACTGCTGGATTTTGAGAGCAGGCGGTATTTCTTCCAGACGATGACGGCGCTGAGCGTCAGGGCGGGCTCGAGTGGGATGAACTTTAAGTGGCCGGTGTCGAGCTGCAGCAGTTCGTCGATGCCAATCGCATTCACGATGCCCGTGCGGATGAAGTGGGAAGCGTTGCTGATGAGGTCGAACTTGCCGACGATGTTCATCGTTTCAGCGGATACCTTGCCGCCCGACCATTGACGGTAGTCATAGCGGTTGAGCGACTGGCGTGAGGAGACGAGCAGCGGCATTGCGTTCAGGTCATCGGGCGTGATGCCGCTCTTTTGCGCCCACTTACTGTCATCGCGCGTCACGATGCCGACGCGCATCGTTTCGGGCAGCCGGATGAAGTGATACTGCTCGACGTTGAATGGTTCGATCATCAGCGCAAAGTCGATAAGGCCATGGGCGAGTTTTTCCTCGACGGTGTCAGCATTGCCAGTGAAGAGCTCGACCGTCAGGCGCGGGTAGCGGCTATGCAGCTCGGCAAAGAGATCGGCGAGGATGTGCATGGCATGCGTCTCGCCTGCGCCGATGCGGATACAGCCCGCAAGATCAATCGTGTCATTCTTCATCTCGTCTTCTGTCTGGTTGACGAGCGCGAGGATTTCCTCGGCCCGCTGGCGCAGGTGCATGCCGTCCTCTGTCAGCACGGTGCTGCGGCTCGTGCGCGTGAAGAGCTTCTTGCCGAGCTCGTCTTCGAGGTCGGCAATCTGGCGCGAGAGCGTCGGCTGCGTCACATGCAGCACATTGGCGGCCTCGGTCATATTCTGTTCCCTGGCCACGGCCAGGAAGTACGATAAGGTGCGCAGTTCCATCAAAGATTCCCCTTTCGTCCGTATGCGATAAAAGTACCTGCTTCTATTTTAGGGAGCAGGTACTTTTTTGACAAGCATTTAATAAGAAAAATGTATGACGCAAGCTGAAATATAAGCATTTCACATTTCAATGTAGAGCAGGTAAGATAAGAGTAGCAAGAGACGAAGATAAGAACTGGGAGGACAATAGAAATGAAGAAAAATATTGGTAAAGCCTTGGCACTGTATCCGGCACCGCTTATCGTTGTCGGCAGCCTGGTCGACGGCAAGCCGAATTGGACGCTCGTCGCGCATGCAGGCATCATGGCTCACAGCCATCTGATGCTCTCGATGGTCGAGAGCCATTATACGAATCGAGGAATCCTGGCGACGAAGAACGTATCGGTCAATGTCGTGGATGAGAGCTGGCTCAAAGAAGCGGACTATATGGGCGTAGTTTCCGGGAACAAGACCGATAAGTCTGGGACGTTTGCCTATACGCTCGGAGAGCAGGGGACACCGCTCATCGACAAGGCCAAAGTATCGATTGAGTGTTCTGTCATCGATGACTACAAGCTGGATGGATTCGATAATTTCATCTGCCGCATTGAGAATACGTATGCAAGTGAGACGATCCTCAACAAAGCAGGCAAGATTGATTACCACGTGTTCAAGCCTGTCCTGTTCGAATTCCCGACGTATGAGTACTTCGTCACGGGGGAGAAGGTCGGTGACTGCGCGCGCATGGATCGCAACGCTCAGTGACGGTATGAGGGAAGCGTATGGATGTGAAATCAATGGAGCGAGGATGTCATCAGGGAATCAGCGAGGCAGATGCCTGCCGGAGCGAGCTTTCATCGTTGCCGGACGATGCCGCGCGCATCTGCTTTCTCAAGCGTCATCGACGCAAGCTCATGGCAGCCTTGCATGAGGCGCAGGAAAAGCTCTCCTGCCTCGACTACATGATCTATGAACTGGAGAGAAAGCAGAAAGGGGGCGGCTCTGATGAATCGTAGGGAATTCTTGAAACTGACAGGCATGGGAGCCATGACGGTATTCCTCAGCGGCTGTGGCCTTTCGGCACTGACGGGACAGGAAAAGGATGCTTCAGGTATGGCAGCGCATGAGAAAGGTGAGATTTCGGGAGGGAAAGCAATGAAGATTGTCGTGATCACAAGCAGTCCGCATCCGCATGATGAATCAACATCCATCTATCTTGCTGACCGCTTCACGAAAGGAGCAACACAGGCCGGCCATGAGGTGTTCACTTTTGATGCAGCCAACAGCGAGACGCATCCGTGCCGCGGTTGCGACCAGTGCCATATGGACGGGCCTTGCATCTGGAAGGATGACATCGAGAACGCCTTGATGCCGAAGATGCTGGAGGCAGATTTGCTCGTGCTGACGACGCCGCTCTATTACTTCGGCATGTCGGCACAGCTCAAGACAATCGTTGACCGTTTCTACTCGCGCACGGGGAGGCTCCACGGCAAGAAGTCCATCCTCATGGCGACGGCTTACAATCGTGACGATTGGACGATGTCGGCACTCGTTGATCACTACGATACACTGGTCCGCTACATGGAATGGCAGGATGTTGGCAAAGTCCTCGGCATCGGCTGCGGTTCGCGCTCGCTCGTTGAGCACTCGAAGTTCGGCGACATGGCAGAGCAGATGGGGGCGAATCTTTGAGTAATAGGGTGAATGAAGGAGCAGGAATATGGAATACACGAGATTGGGCAAGACGGATATTGAGGTTTCGCGCGTATGCCTGGGCTGCATGAGTTTTGGCAAGCCGACGATGCATGCGTGGACGCTCGATGAAGCGGCGAGCGAGCAGGTGATCTGCCACGCGCTGGCCCTCGGCATCAATTTCTTTGACACGGCAAACTGCTACAGCAGCGGGACGTCGGAGGAGTACCTTGGTCGGGCGCTGCAACGCAATCATATTCCCCGGGATAAGGTTGTGTTGGCCTCGAAGGTCTACTTTAATGAAGGCCGTCTCTCAAAGAATGCCATCCAGAGGGAAATCGAGGGCAGCCTGAAACGCCTCGGCACGGATTACCTGGACCTTTACATCATCCATCGTTTCGATTATGACACGCCGATGGAAGAGACGATGGAAGCCCTGGATGGGCTTGTCCGGGTCGGCAAGGTACGGGCCATCGGAGCTTCCGCGATGTATGGGTACCAGTTCATGAACATGCAGCATATCGCTGAACAGCACGGTTGGACGCCGTTCTCTGTCATGGAGAACCACTACAACTTGCTCTACCGCGAAGATGAGCGGGAACTCATCCCCATCTGCAAGCAGATGCAGGTTTCATTGATGCCGTACAGTTCGCTAGCAGCCGGTCATCTGGCGCGCAGGACATGGCGTTCCGATTCCCTGCGTGGCAAGACCGACCGCGTGGCCATGGGGAAATATGACCGAAGCGAACAGGAGGACATGAAGATTGTCGAGCGTGTCTATGAGCTGTCGGAGCGCTATGGTGTCAAGATGCAACAGATTGCTCTGGCCTGGGAATGGGCGAAAGGTGTCGCTACCCCGATTGTCGGCGCGACAAAGACGAAGTATCTCGATGATGCAGTTGGCGCACTCGCCGTCTCGCTGACCGAAGAGGACATTGCCTATCTGGAGGAGCCTTACATTCCACACAGGGTTGTCGGAGCCATCCTCGAGAATCCGCCGCAGGGCGTCGTTCTGCTCGATGAAAAGAACGAATAAGAAAAGCATATATGAATCCATGAGGAAAGGAAACTGGGGGATGATGGTATGATTTTTCAGAGGAGCAGACCGGATTGGAAAGGGCGGCTGGCTAGCGTATTCATCCTCTTTGGACTTGTCTATGCGTGGCTCTGCTTCACGTGCGTCTTGCGGCAGGGCCATGTCTCGGAGGACGACTACGTGCGCATGACGCAGGAAATCGTCGAGCAGAGCTTGCCGAAGGATGCTGTGCCGGCTGGTTGGGAGCGTTCGGTAAGGGAGACGAGAGAGGTGCAGCCATGAGATACGGTCTGGATATCTTGATGATCGTCCTGCTGGTCGGAGAGATGATGTTCTTCTATCTGCCGCCTCTGGTACATGAAGCTGTAGGGGTGGCCTTCTTGTTGCCGATTGCCTGGCATCTCGCACTCAACCGCCGCTATGTCTCGTCGCTTGGAAGCGGACGGTGGAATGAGCCGCGGGCTCTTCGGTGCCTGCTGAACATCCTGTTCGCTGCTGCCTGCTTTTTGACGGTCATCAGCGGCTGCCTGACATCGAGCGAGCTCTTTGCAGATGTCGTGCCGTTCTCGCTGCGCGGCAATCCTTCGCTCTATCAGCTGCACAGCACGGCGGCGCGGTACTTCCTGGTGCTGGCGGGACTCCATCTCGGTCTGCACTTGAGGGCATGGTGGCAGAAATGGCTGCACGCTGCAGGCATCCCCTCGCGGCCATTGCCTGCAAGGATGCTCCTATTGGGGTTCGGTATGCTGCTAGGGGCAGCCGGTATCTATGCAGCCCATCAAGATTGGCTCGTCGAGTACCTGCAGGGCGCACATATCTTCATGACACCGGCGCTGTCATATAACGGTGCAGGTTACGCTCTGACACAGGCAGGCATCTTCCTGTTGTTTGCCGAGCTTGGCTGGCTTTTATCGCTTTGGAAAGGAGTGCAATCGAAATGAATCGCAGAGAGTTTTTGAGAATCGGTGGCATGAGCATGATGGCTCTGGTGCTTGGCGGATGCGGCCTGTCCTCGCTGACGGGGGAGTCATCGAGCGGGCAGGCTGGCAGCGGTGCAGCGGTTGGCGCTGCCGCGTCTTCCTCATCGGGTACGGCAGCGGCGGCAGGCGGCAAGACGCTTGTCGTCTATTACTCCGCCACAGGACGCACGGAGCGTGTGGCTGAGGTTATTGCCAGGGAGCGCGGGGCGGATATCATGAAGCTTGTCCCTTCGCCGGACTACACGGAGGCAGATCTCGACTACAATGACACGAGCAGCCGCGTGAGCCGCGAGCACGACGACGCTTCGCTGCGCGAGAAGATTCGCCTCCAGAAGGCCGTGCCGGACAACTGGGCCTCGTACGACACGGTCTTCATCGGCTATCCGATCTGGTGGGGCATTGCAGCCTGGCCGGTCGATGCCTTTGTCAAGGCCAATGACTTCACGGGTAAGCAGGTCGTGACCTTTGCGACGGCTGCGAGCTCACCACTCGGCAACAGCGGCAAACTGCTCGCCGAGATGGCCGGAGGCAAGGGCAGCTGGCAGGACGGCACGTGCTTCACGGGCAGTCTCAGCGATGCCAAGGTCAAGGACTGGCTCAAGTCCCTCAAGCTGTCAAACTAACAGAAACACCTCGATGCATGGATGGCATCGAGGTGTTTTTCATTTCGTCAGCGTGACGCGGTCAATCGTGGAGCCGTCTTCCAGGAAGCAGGTGGCGATGAGCTTTGCAGGCGTGACCGTGAGTGTCATGTAGTTGCGGTAGCGGTTTGGGTCGGACTGGTCGAGGCTGACCTTGTCAAAGGTCGTGTCGGGCGGCACGGTGTAGCGCTCGTTGCCGGCGGGACCGAACATCAGGTAGACCGGACCGCGGCGGTCTGGCTGTTCGTTGTAGATATGACCGCGGTTGCGGTAGGTGTGCATGTGGCCGGTGAGCACCAGGTCGATGCCGAGCGCATCGAAGGCCTTCATGAAGTCATGGCCGACATCGCTGATGCCGCCTGCATGGCCCGTGCCCGGCTGGTACTCATCATAGGCGATGACGTCCTTGTGCATCAGGACGATTTTCCAGGACTTTTTGGCAGATTCGGCATCGTGCTTGAGCCAGAGCAGCTCTTCCTGCAGGAGACCCGGCTTCAGGTCGTCGAGCTCAGTGATCTGCGTGTTGAGCACGATGAAGTGGGCGGGGCCGTAGTCGAACGAATAGTAGTAGCCGGGGAAATTCCGACTGCCGTTATCGGGGACCGAAAAGGATGCGAGATAGCGGCGCGGCAGGGCAAACTGCCAGTCGAGGCCGTAGCACTCGTGATTGCCCATGACGGGGACGAACGGCATGTCCTTCGCGCGACTGCCCGTGAGCACCGCGAGAAAACTGTCCCAGTGCCAAGAGGATTGGCCGTTGTCGGTGAGGTCACCGATGTCGGCGAGAAATGATGTCCGGGGATTGCGCGCAAGGGCTTTCTCGAGAAGCTGTGCGAAGGGTTCATATGTTTCCCCGCACTGGGAGTCGTCGATCAGCAGTGCCTCGAAGGCGGATACTTCACTGGCAGCCGTCACAATCGGCAGTGTGACGGTCTCATCTGCCATCCGGATGGTGCCCTCGTAATGCGTGCCGGGTGTCAGGCCCGTGAGGTGCACGGTGTAGAACGTCGTGGTCGTCGCGTCCTGCAGCAGGGTGTTGGCCTCTGGTGCATAGGGCTCAAGACTGCCGCCCGGCACGGTCAGTACAAAGGATGCATCCTGCTGCCCGCCGTCTGCCTGCCACATGATGGTGCGGCTCGTGCTGGAGTCCGCTGTGATGATCTGGCGCGGGAATTTTATCGTGCGGCTGGCGGCCGCTGCCGGGATGTATCGCCCGAGGCCGAGTGCTACGAGCGCGCTCGTGCAGAGTTTGAGGAAGGTTCTTCTGGACATTTTATGCATGATTTCCTCCTGTCGATTTCTTACTAGTATTATACGTCATTTGCCCCACTGGGCCAATTTTCCTGCGATGAAAGCAGGATTTTTTTGAAATTTCTCGTAATCTTTTTATTAGTGATGAATTGGATTTTGATTCCTGGTCAAAAGGAGGGATTCTTATGGCAGTCGTGGCTGCTATGGCGGTGCCACATCCGCCCATCATCCTGCCGGAGATCGGCAGGGGTGAGGAGAAGAAGATTGCGAGGACGACGGCGGCTTATCGCGAGGTCATGCGCCGGGCGGCGGCGCTGGAGCCGGATACGGTCGTCATCACGAGCCCGCACGCGACACTTTACAGCGATTACTTCCACATTTCACCGGGCAAGAAGGCTGTGGGGGATTTCTCGGCGTTCCGTTGCCCGGAAGTCAAGATCGAGGCGGCGTACGACGATGTCTTCTCGAAGGCACTGGCGGATGCCTGTGCGGCAGACGATCTCCCTGCCGGCTTCCTCGGCGAGCGGGAGCCGGCGCTCGACCACGGCACGATGATCCCGCTCTACTTCCTGCAGCCGGAGCTCAAAAAGCCGGTCAAGGTCGTGCGTATCGGCCTTTCGGGCCTCGGCGCTGATGTCCACTACCGGCTCGGCGAGAAGATCGCAGAGACGGCAGAAAAGCTCGGCCGCCGCGTCGTATTCATCGCGAGCGGCGACCTCTCGCACAAGCTCAAGGAAGATGGCCCGTACGGCTTTGCCAAGGAAGGCCCTGTCTTTGACGAGAAAGTCACGAAGGCTCTCGGCGCGGCGGATTTCCTGTCTCTTCTGACGATCTCGCCGGAACTCGCTGAGGGCGCGGCAGAGTGCGGCCTGCGCTCCTTCTGGATCATGGCGGGCGCCTTTGACTGCCAGATGGTCCATGCGGAACTCCTCGCGCATGAGGGCCCGTTTGGCGTCGGCTACGGCGTCGCCTATTTCACGCCGGAAGGCCGTGATGATTCGCGCGATATCGGCCGCCAGCTCATCGAGAAGGAGGCGAATGACATCGCAGCGATACGCGAGCACGAGGACGCCTATGTGCGCCTGGCGCGCGAGAGTCTCGAGACATTTGTGCGCAGCCACGTCATGATGCCCCTGCCGAAAGACCTTCCTGAGGATCTGCAGGACAGGCGCGCGGGGTGCTTCGTCTCCATCAAGAAGGATGGACGCCTGCGCGGCTGCATCGGCACGCTGGCACCGGGACGCCGCAATCTCGCCGAGGAGATCCTCTGCAATGCCGTCTCGGCTGGCATGCACGACCCGCGCTTCCCGCAGGTCACGCCCGAGGAACTGCCGCGGCTCGTCTACGACGTCGATGTGCTGTCTGAGCCGGAGCCAATCGACTCGCCGAAGGCTCTTGACGTCAAGCGCTACGGCGTCATCGTGCAGAACGGTGAGCGGCGCGGCGTCCTGCTGCCGGATCTCGCCGGTGTGGACACGGTGGACGAGCAGATTGCCATCGCGCGCCGCAAGGGCAATATCGGCGCGAAGGAGAAGGTAACGCTCTGGCGCTTCGAGGTGAAGCGCCATGTCTGATGTAACTGGAGCACCTGGCAGAAAAGCTGTCTGCTGGCTCTGCCCGCACCGCTGCCATCTTTCTGATGGGCAGACAGGATTCTGCCGCGCGAGGCAGAATCAAGGCGGCATCATCCGCTCTCTGAGTTACGGCCTGCTGACATCGGCGGCGCTCGACCCCATCGAGAAGAAGCCGCTCTACCACTTCCACCCGGGAAGCCATATCCTCTCGCTCGGCAGCTTCGGCTGCAACCTGCGCTGTCCGTTCTGCCAGAACTACACGATCTCACAGGCGGGTCGCGACGGGTTTGAGGGACGGCAGTTGCCGATGGACCGCACATCGCCGAAGGAAATCGTGGCGGCGGCGCAGCGGCTCGAGGAGACGTCGGGCAACATCGGCGTGGCCTTCACCTACAACGAGCCACTCGTCGGCTATGAATTCGTCTACGATACGGCAAGGCTCCTGAAGGAAGCGGGCCTCGCCGTCGTGCTCGTGACGAACGGCCAGATCGAGAAGGCCCCCTGGCTTCACCTGCTGCCGTATGTCGATGCCGTCAACATCGACCTCAAGGGCTTCACGCAGTCGTTCTACGACTGGATCGGCGGTGACCTCAAGACGACAAAAGCCGCCATCGAGATGGCGGCTGAACAGGGCGTCCATGTGGAGGTCACGACACTCGTGATCCCCGGCAGAAATGACAGGGATGAGGAGATGGCAGCGGAGGCAGAGTGGCTGGCGGGCATCTCAGCGGAGTTGCCGCTCCACCTCTCGCGCTACTTCCCGCGCTATCGGTCAAAGATCCCCATGACGCCTGTTGAGACGCTGCAGAGGCTCAGGCGGATTGCCGGAGCAAGACTGCGCTTTGTCCACCTCGGCAATGTCTGATCACGCTTCTGGTGCGTGCTTGGCGGCCCGCTTCTCGTAGATCCAGGCGCCCACGACCAGGACGACGGCGAAGATGCAGACGACGATGAGGCGCGTCGGGTCTTCCTGATGCGTGAGCGTGTCGTGGCCAATGATGGCCTCGATGCCCGTCGAGGGGAATTTGCCGACGAAGGAGGCGATGACGTAATCGCGCATCGACATGGCGGAGAGTGCGCCGAGCGCATTGAGCAGGATGGAGGGGAAGTACGGCACCATGCGGGCAATCAGCATGACGACGAAGCCCCGCCTGCCGCTGTACTTATCGAGATTTGATAGGGTCGGGTGTTTGTTGATGATCTTCTCGGCCGCATCGCGGAAGAAGAAGCGCAGCAGTACGAAGCTCAGCAGGACGCCGACGGTCTCGGCGGTGACGGAGAGGAAGATGCCCCAGAAGATGCCGAAGATCAGCGTGTTGGCTGTCGAGAAGATGATGGCGGGCGGGAAGCCCAGCGCGTTGACGAAGAGCGTCAAGAGGAAGCTGAAGACGACGGCCCATTTGCCGAAGGAGGCGATGTAGGCGGCTGTCTCCTGGATGTCGCCGCGTGCGAGCAGCCCGCAGAGGTGCGGCAGGAAGGCAGGGTCTGCCAGGTGGATGATGAGGAAGAGCAGGACGATGGCCAGTGCAGCAGCCACCTTGACCATGCCCATGGATTTTTTCATATGGTGATTCCTCCTAGAGTCAATCTTGCTGGTGTTTGTCTTTTCATTATAGCATCGATTCGATGGAGATTGCCTGAATCCCACCGACTTTTTGCAGGAGTTCCTGTACATCGATGGAGATTCCTTGGATTCTATGATAAAATAGAAAATATTAGTCTGATTTCAAGGAGGAGTTCTCATGCAGGAAATGCTGCCTGGATTTTTGGCAGCGCTCTCTCTTTCGGCCTCGCTGCTGCTCGTGCCGACGCTCCTGACGCAGGTGGGGGCACCGTTCATGGGCATCTACACGGCCTCGATGCTCATGGCCATCGCGGGCACGCTGGCCTTCGGGAGGCTCGGTCTGCCCGTCGCTGCGGCGCCGGGAGCGGCGCTGACCTCGTGGCTCGTCGCCATCGTCATGCTTGCGCACGGCGTGAGCTGGCAGATGGTGCTCTTCATGGGCGCTGTCATCTCGCTCGTCATGACGGCAGCACTCGCCTTCACTGTATTCTCGAAGCGACCGGGACGGCTGGCGGGACTTGTTCAGCTTTTCCCCCCGTGCATCGCGGACGGCCTTCAGGGTGCTGTCGGCCTCATGCTGCTCGTGCAGGGCCTCTATCAGGGGCACCTCCTCATGGGCTCGCCGACGGGCCCTGTGCAGCTCGGCAATATGGCCGATCCTGTCGCGTATATCAGTCTCGTCGGCATCATCGCGATGCTCTCCCTCATGGCTGTCGGAGCGCGCTGGGCCGTGCTCGGCGGCGTTCTCACGAGCGCTGTCATCGCCTTCGCCGGTGGCTTCTGGGTCCTGCCGGACGCGCCTTTTTTCCTGCCGGAGGGCCTTGAACGCACCGGCCTTCAGCTCATATTCATGAACGGGTGGGAAAATATAAAGGTATGTGATTATGCAGACCTCTCACTCGTCCTCGCGCTCTTCCTCATCCTCTCGGGGTGGGGAGGGCTCAAGGCACTTGCTCCGCATCTTGATGACGGTCAGATGGGACGGTCCCTGCTATCCTTGAG
>ERZ779852.964-NODE-964-length-29058-cov-5.771231_pt1 | contig 29058 bp, 22 predicted proteins | sample MGYA00511559_ERZ779852 | MGnify/ENA primary metagenome ERZ779852 (study PRJEB29588, sample SAMEA2157977) | human gut metagenome | biome: human gut; feature: human-associated habitat; material: faeces | place: Denmark | collected 2008/2010 ...
AAACTTTTATTCATGTTCCAAAAATCAATGTCATCAAAATAATGGAGCGGTCAGGGAATTAATATAAGACGCCGTGGCGACAGGAGCGTGAGGCAGTACGCGGGGCGTATTGCCTCACACAACCTTATCACCACCGCTTGCTCCCAGATGATGTGATGATTCAGGCGATAAGCCGTGTCAGTGGCCCGCGGATCCACAGACACGGCACATCGCCTTGTGCTGTTTACCGGTTGCCCGACTGATTCCGTGCTGCACACCGATTCAGCTTCGGGCAGTTCTGATTTTGGATATGATGTCCGGCTTTAGCCGGAAACGGCGACAACGCCAGAGCAAAGTGAGGGCAAGCCTTCACTCAACTCTCGCGTTGTCGCCTCTCTCTGGTACACCTGTCTGCAAACGATGACTTCGGCCGCTTCAAGGTTGGCACTTTGAAACGGCAAACGTCAACGATAGCAGGTTCTTTCCCTTGAAGATTTTGAGCCTCGGCAGGGACAGGCGTTTTGGCGTGCGAAGTTACTGCGTCCGGGAGGAACGTCAAGTGACGCTGCGCTTGTGGTCGGCGTCCGCACTCGTGAGCCTCCACATTTTTTCTCCCTCAATTCCGAAAAAATGGGTATCCCTCGCTTGACGCTGACTACACACTTGCCTTATCCTCCCTTATGGCCGCAGTTGTGGAACTGCACGAAAAACGGCCAGCCCTGCCGGAGAAGCTCAAAGAGCTTCAAACAAAAGGGAGAAAAATTAACTCAAACGCTCAAACATTAAAGGACTATGCACAGCACTATTTATCAAATCAGCACCGAGCCGATAGTCGAGAACGACTATCTGAACAGTGACCGTATAGTGGCAGGAGAAAACGCCTCTATATCCTATTTGTACGAAAACTCCGAGGACGGACGCAAGTTCGACATCCGCTTTCTTCTTGAACATATACTGCCGAAAGGTATGTTTACGCCCATCGAAGAAAGCACCCTTACCTACAATGGTGGCTTCGCAATGTGGCGAAAATCCCATTTCGACAACATCAAGGCTATATCTGCCGAACTTACCCCTGCAAACGTGATGAAATGGAACGGACCAATAGGGCAACTGAAAAAAGCCATTATCAATCCGCTTGGCGTTGACGCTCTTTTCGTGACCGAGTTCTATGACGGTGCAGGCACGGCTGAACGCTCCGCTGACCTAATGGATATTATCGCCCGACTGAAAAAGGGCGATAGACTATACATCGGAGCAATATTAGGGTATCACAACTAAAAACATACAGTCTGGAGTTCTTTATAGAGCCTATCCCGACATGGGCGTTATGCTATCTAATCAACGAAGACCCGACAGGGTTGACAGACGATGAAATTGCGATGATTGACAAATGGTATACCGACAACAAAGTGCAGACCGTCACCACCGCTTCCGAAGCAGAGGGAGAGTGCAACCCATATTTCTCCCATTTCCCTGCTTTCGGACTACCTGCCGAGGTTACTGACTGCCATGTGATGACATTGTAACCATTATCTCACGAAAGTCAAACGATATCCAAATCATACGGATATGAAATACGAAGATGTGTCAGCGATATTATATCGCAATCATGGTGTTTTCGACATCACCACGCCCTTTGGCACTCAACGCCGACGTTTGTTCCTCTCCACTGAAAGTAAGGTATGTGAGTTTGCTAAACGCTCTCGCAGGAGAGGCTATCCGATACAGCCAAACGAAATCAAATGTTGGCTGTCAATCTCCAAAGTGACAAAACCGACAACGAATATAGTAGCCAAATTCCAACGCTATGCCTCGCGTGCAACTTTTCCGTCTGCATTTGTTCGCAAGTGTCTTGAAGCTGACCCGACAAAGGACTGCTACGAGAACCGCCTTACCACCGGCACTCGCATCGACGGAGAGATAATATCCCTTGACGCTATCTCCAGATATAACCATTGGGCGGTGGGACAGTTCAGAAAGGCTCTCAAAGAACGGCGCAACTTTAATTCCGGGACATTCACTTTCCGTGGTTATGACGGTTCCCTATGGATTGAGGTCAAGCAAAAGGACGATAACTATAACTACTATAAAGCCGGAGATATTGCCGCAGGCTTCAGTAAAGAGTATCGTGGCTGTGCCAACGGATATTACTATGCCCTGATTGATGATGAACATTTTATCGGGATTGATATAGACTGAATTATAAACAGCACCCTGCAATCCTCATGGAGAGCAGGGTGCATAAAACCGAAAGATATATGACAACGACTGAAATCAACTACAAGGGCATGGACTATACCTGCCGTATCGTTACAAGCAACGAGGGCGAGAGCCTTATTATCGGTGGACTGGAATTGCTTGACGTACTTATGCCTTATCCAATCACCGACAAATGCAACGGCTTCGCCGACAAGGAAGCGGAGCGTGTCGATGAAGAAATCTTCTACTATACCTCCGAAAGTGATTTGAAGCTGCCCGACAACGAACTTGTCGCAATACTTAGCGAGAGCAACCCCGATTGGTTTGACTGAAAATCCAAATGGCTTCCAAGCCGGAATGTCACAGCGACCACCGAGCCGTCCTGCAACCACGCGGGGCGGCTTTTGCTCGTCACCTCACAAAAGCCGCGTCTATGGAAAACTACAAAGCCCCCCGACATCACGCCGGGAGCTTATAGTCTTAGCATGATTAGCTGTTATCTGCGGATGCTTGCCCTCCCGATACCCTCGGCGTCGGTATTTTGTTCTTTTAACATTAAAAAGGGTATGAAAGACAAAAAAAATGGCTACTTTTGTTTCCATCTACACAAGAGTAGCCATTGCCGTGTCACCGAGGGTGGTAGCGTCGATGGTCTCTCTGCTAAAGACCGGTAAATCGTTTAACATTATAATACATAAAAACCATGAAGTATCCTAAAATTGGAATCCGCCCCACCATCGACGGCCGTCAGGGTGGCGTTCGCGAGAGTCTTGAAGACAAGACTATGGCCCTGGCTCAGGCTGTGGCTAATCTCATTTCGACTAATCTTAAGAATGGCGACGGTTCGCCAGTAGAGTGTGTCATCGCCGACAGCACCATAGGCCGTGTGGCTGAGAGCGCCGCTTGTGCCGAGAAGTTTGAGCGAGAGGGCGTGGGCAGTACCATCACCGTCACCTCATGCTGGTGCTATGGTTCGGAGACCATGGATATGAACCCCCATTATCCCAAGGCTGTCTGGGGCTTCAACGGTACCGAGCGCCCCGGCGCCGTGTATCTGGCTGCCGTTTTGGCTGCCCATGCCCAGAAGGGTCTGCCTGCTTTCGGCATCTACGGCCATGATGTGCAGGACCTCGACGACAACACTATCCCTGCCGACGTGGCAGAAAAGATACTGCGCTTTGCCCGCGCCGCACAGGCTGTGGCTACGATGCGCGGCAAGAGCTATCTGAGCATGGGTAACACCTGTATGGGTATCGCCGGAAGTATCGTCGACGCCGACTTCTTCCAGGACTATCTCGGCATGCGTACCGAGTATGTGGACCTGGTCGAAATCCTGCGCCGTGTGGACGAGGGTATCTATGACCCCGAGGAGTACAAGAAGGCCATGGCTTGGACCGAGAAGTACTGCAAGGCCAATGAGGGCCACGACTACAACGAGGAGATAGGCAAGGCCAAGACCCGCGAGCAGAAAGACAAGGACTGGGAGTTCACCGTAAAGAATATGCTTATCATCAACGACCTGATGCACGGCAACCCTCGTCTCGAGGAGCTGGGCTTCAAGGAGGAGAGTCTGGGCCACAACGCCATCGCTGCCGGTGTGCAGGGCCAGCGCCAGTGGACCGACTATATCCCCAACTTTGACTTCCCCGAGTCGCTGATGTGTACCTCGTTTGACTGGAACGGCACACGCGAGGCCAACGTGCTGGCCACCGAGAACGACTCGCTCAACGGCGTGGCTATGCTCTTCGGTCATCTGCTTACCAACAAGGGTGTGATGTTCTCTGACATCCGTACCTACTGGAGCCCCGAGGCTGTGAAGCGCGTCACCGGCAAGGAAGCCACCGGTCTGGCTGCCGGCGGTTTCATCCACCTCATCAACTCGGGTGCCACGACGCTCGACGCCACTGGTGCGATGACCGACGCCGAGGGCAATCCCACCATGAAGCATCACTGGGAGATGACCCAGGAAGACGTTGAGGCTTGCCTCAAGGCCACGACATGGTATCCTGCCTGCCGCGACTACTTCCGTGGCGGTGGCTATTCAAGCAACTTCCTCACCCGTGGTGGTATGCCTATGACCATGATACGCGTGAACAGAGTCAAGGGCTTGGGTCCCGTCATCCAGCTCGCCGAGGGTTGGAGCGTAGACCTCGACCCCGAAATCCATGACATCCTCAACAAACGCACCGACAAGACTTGGCCTACCACATGGTTTGTGCCACGCCTCGACGCTTCGCGCGACGCCTTCAAGGATGTGTACTCGGTGATGAACAACTGGGGCGCCAACCACGGTGCCATCGCCTATGGCCACATCGGTGCCGACATCATCACCCTCGCCTCTATCCTGCGCATCCCCGTATGTATGCACAACGTGGCCGACGACCAGGTGTTCCGCCCATCGGCATGGAATGCCTTCGGTATGGACAAGGAGGGTGCCGACTATCGCGCCTGCCAGAACTTCGGTCCTGTGTACAAATAATGGGTCAATGAACAATAAGTAGACAATCATAGAGAGAGGAGAGACGCCGTGGGGCATCTGGTCTGTAACGGCCACGGTGCCGGTGGCGGCTCCCCTCTCTCTGTCGTTTTAATCGTGTAATAGAAATTGAAGCAATGAACAAACCTCGATTAGTGGAGAAGAAGTATCTCTTGCCCTTCGTGCTCCTGACCACCCTCTTTGCCCTCTGGGGATTTGCCAATGATATCACCAACCCCATGGTGGCAGCCTTCCAGACGGTGATGGAGCTCAAGGCCAGCGAGGCGTCGCTTGTGCAGTTTGCCTTCTATGGCGGCTATGCCACCATGGCGGTGCCTGCGGCGCTCTTCATACGCCGCTACAGCTACAAGAGCGGTATCATGCTGGGTCTGGCGCTCTACGCGTTGGGCGCATTCCTGTTTATACCGGCTGCGGCGTATCAGGAGTTCTCCTTCTTCTGCATCTCGCTCTATGTGCTTACCTTCGGACTGGCGTTTCTGGAGACTACGGCCAATCCCTTTGTGCTCTCGCTGGGCAGCAAGGAGACATCGACACGCCGTCTGAATCTGGCGCAGGCGTTCAACCCCCTCGGTTCGCTCATGGGCATGGGCGTGGCGTCGTTTATTGTGCTGCCCCACCTGTGGTCTGACCGTCGCGACGCCGCCGGTGCCATCATCTTCCCGACCCTCACCGAGGCAGAGAAGTCTGGCATACGTCTGCACGACCTGGTGGTGATACGCGACCCCTATGTGGCTATCGGACTGGTGGTGCTCATCATGCTGGTGGTCTTCGCCCTCACGCGGATGCCACGCACGGAGAGCACCGGTGAGCATGCCCGCGTGGGCGACACCATGCGCCGGCTGCTGGACAACAAGCCCTACATGGCCGGCGTGGTCACACAGATGTTTTATGTGGCTGCGCAGATTATGGTGTGGACCTTCATCATCCAGTATGCCGACCGTCTGGGCATCAACAAGGCTACGGCGCAGACCTACAACATCGTGGCGATGGTGCTCTTCCTCAGCGGACGATTTATCAGCACCTTCCTGATGCGCTATGTCAACACCCGGCTGCTGCTGGCTATCTTTGCCACCGGCGCCGCCCTCTGCACGCTCGGCACCATCTTCATCCAGGACAGCGTGGGCCTCTACTCGCTGGTAGGCATCAGCGTATTCATGTCGCTCATGTTCCCCACCATCTATGGTATAGCCCTGGAGAATGTCAATGCCGAAGACGCCAGTCTGGGTGCCGCCTTCCTGGTGATGGCCATCGTGGGCGGAGCCATCATGCCTCCGCTCCAGGGTATGATCATAGACCAGGGCGTGGTGATGGGGCTTCCTGCCGTCAACGCCTCGTTTGTGCTGCCTCTCATCAGCTTTGCGGTGGTTTTCACCTACGGTTTCTGCCAGTATCAACTGAGCCGCAAGCATGGCGGTGTGTAACCGTGTGACACTATAAATAACGACAAGGGCCATCCACACCAGCGGATGGCCCTTGCTGTTGGTGGTGGGCGGAGAGGGCGACTATTAAAAACGGTTAACGGTATTGATTTTTAACGGAAAAATCTTGCTCCGTTTCTTCCATTATCCCTATCTTTGGGCTGTAATCTATCAAGAGAGAGTTATCCCAATGTGTAACATCCAATGTATTTGCCTATGAGAAAGTGTTTGATGACCGGCATCCTCCTGATGGTAGCATGCCTGGCGTTTGGGCAGACGCCCAAAGTGTTGGTGTATAATCCGTATACGAAGAAGGGCGACTTGCCGCCCGAGTGGTTGAAGAACAAGGTGACCCAGCAGCAGTATGACTCGCTGGCACGCCTGTCGCAGCATTATGCCGTGAGCTATGACCACTTCAAGGCGCGTGGGCTGACTCAGGACGACATACGCCGGTATGTGAAGCGTACGGAGGTGCTGCTCAGCGAAGCGCAGCTCAAGAACACCACCGGTGGCTCTGGTCCTGAAGAGTGGAGGAAGAAAGGCATAACGCTGACCGACACCTGTCATTTCAAAGTGCAGCCTCTGCCGGTGGGTGTGGAGCCTCTGATGCAGGCCAAGAATGACGAGGGCGACGAGGTGGTGCGCTACATCCTCTATTCTGACATCGACGGCTATGACGCTCACGTGATGGTCGAGGTAAAGCTCTCCAAGGACGATAAAGGCAATACGCAGTTTGTGGTGAGCAGGCTGCTTCCCTACAGCGTGTCGGGACTCAGAGTGGAAAACCGTGCTACGCTGAGGCGTTCCGATGGCGTTGCCATGCGTGAAGTCAGCAGCGGAACCTTTGATGCCGGTGGCTGTACGCCCGTCTACTTCCTGCAGGGCTTCTTCAGTTTTGATGATGCCAAGGGCTACAAGCACATGTGCAGCCTCAACCATCAGTTCTTCCTGAAGCTGGGCCCCGACAGTGACTCCCGTCCTGCCAATGTTGCTCCCACGGAAGGCTGGGGTGCCGGCGGCAGTTAGTGGTCTGCCTCTGGGGGTGGGCAAGGGAAGTGTGAGTGACCTCTATATAATATAATGTTTAGGTATAGACTTGCTCCCGCTTTAGAAAGATTGGGATAGGGGCTCCCCGTGGCATCTCCTTGTCTATCAACTTTGTGCCGGTTGCCTCCGGTTTAGAATTATTGCTGGGAGAGTGGCTCCTAAAAGCCCCTCTCCCAGACGCGTCTCAAGAGAAACGGAGTCATACTCTCGGACTTCGTACCACGCCCTGCGCCGTGTGTCATCTGCGGTGGCTCAGATATGACCAATGCAGTCGTAAACGGAGAGAAACAGTAGACAACCGCAGTGTTATTGATTATGTAGACTTGCATAACCACTATGAAAACATTTTTCTATCACTGACAAGAAAACCACAAAGTGTCTTTCGTGGACTCACTATAGTATAACTCTCCAAATGAAAGATGCCGGCGCGCACTCTTGGCATGAGAATGAAACTGCCAACGAGATGTAGAACACTTACACTTTAGAGCTCAACGTATTCTCTCAGTACAATCATCGTCTCTTGAAGTTGCAGAACTTGTAATGCAGAGTATCAGTAAAATAAGGGAAAAATCCAATAAATGCATAAACTTAGTGCTAATTACATTCTCTTTACATAAGAGTAACAGCCTCAGTTTCTTGTTTTGCACTGACATCATGTAATTAACAAAAGATAATGCGACTATTAATGGTTTCTATCGTTAATAAAGCATAAATAATGGAGTCTTTATACTTTTTTTCATGCGTTGCGCCTTATCTTTGTTTCTTGGAAATCATCCTTAACCTAAATAATAGAAATAGAAAATGGCAAATGGCAAAAAAACCACATTACTTCTTCTATTGCTCTTTTGCAGTTCTTTGGCTCATGCACAAAAGCAAGTTCCTATAGAACGGAAAGATACCATTGCCAATGAAAGTAATATTATAAAAATAGTTGGAAATCATTCCAACAAGGGTGCTGCCAACAACGCCCTTGACGTGTTGAGTGGTCAGGCTGCTGGTGTCAATGTGACATCCAACGGTCTGGATCGTATGGCTATGCTCAATAGTGTGCGAGTACGTGGTACAACCTCCATCATCGGAGGCAATGACCCTTTAGTGCTGATTGATGGTGTCACTTCTGACGTACTTACCCTATCAACCATCTATCCTGCAGACATCGAGAGTTTTCGTATATTGAAGAATGCTGCGGAGACCGCCATGTATGGTTCACGTGGAGCATCAGGTGTTATAGAGGTGAAAACCAAGAAAGGCACAGGACGAGGATTCCAAATCTCGTATGAGGGTAATGTGGGATTCGAGCAGATGTACAAACACCTGGAGATGCTCAATGCTGCTGAATATGTTGCAACGGCAAAGGCATTGGGTATCTATTGCAACAACGGAGGCTTCAATACCGATAACTACAAGGTGATAACACGCACGGGTATGGTGAACAATCATTACCTTGCATTCAGCGGAGGTACGCCACAGTCAAACTATCGTGCATCTTTCGGAGTAATGGACCACAACACCATCATCAAAAAGATGGACTATAACGTTTTTGTTGCCAAGGTTGATGTGACGCAGAAAGCCTTCAACGACAGACTTACGGGAGACTTCGGTGTGTTCGGCTCGTCATTCAAGAACCATGACATCTTTGATACGCAGATGCTGTTCTATTCCGCAGCATGTCAGAACCCAACTTTCCCTGCTGGAACTGACGAGCATGGAAACTGGCTGAAAAACGAGTCAGCCACCCACATCAACCCTCCTGGCATAGTGCTTGACGAGAAAAACGACTCCCGGGATTTGAATTTTGACGCACACATAAAGCTGAGCTATGACTTCAATCCAAACTGGCGCATTTCCACATTCGCATCATATCTGTATGGTTCTACGGAAAACGGAATGTTCTGCCCTACATGGGTATGGGCACAGGGCAACGTGTACCGTGGCGAGTTCAAGAAGGAGGAATGGCTGGGCAATGTGGCCCTCAGTTTCAACAAGCAGATAGGCATACACAGAATATCCGCAGAGGCAAGCAGCGAATACCGAAAATTGACAAAGACAGCCTTTTGGATGTATGCCAAGGGCATTCCTACAAATGATTTCGGTTACAACAATCTGGGCGCTACCGCAGTCCGACCTTATGGCGGTACAGAAAGTACATACGAAGATCAGTCCTTGGCTTCCGTGATGGGAAGCGTCACCTACTCTTTGCTTGACCGCTACTTGCTGTCGGTTAATGCACGTGGTGACGGTTCTTCAATGGTTGGCGACGACAATACATGGGGATTTTTCCCGTCCGTATCATTCACTTGGGATATGAAGAAGGAGAATTTTCTTGCCAACGTGAAGCCGTTGTCCATGCTCAAGCTCCGTACAGGCTTGGGACAGGCTGGCAACCTTGGCGGTATCTCTGCCTACACAACCATGAACACCGTAAGACAGACGGGTATAGTACCTGTAAAGAGCTCGCCAACAGTGACACTCGGAATGGTGAGAAACAACAATCCTGACTTGAGGTGGGAAACAAAGACCACCTTCAACATCGGTGCTGACTTCGGTTTCTTTGCCAATCGCATTATGTTCACGGCAGAGTACTACTATTCAAAGACCTCCGACATGCTCTATGCCTATGAGGTCCCCGTTCCACCATTCGCCTATAACACATTGCTGGCAAACATCGGTTCCATGTCCAATCGCGGATTGGAGCTTGGCTTGTCAGTACAGCCCATAAGCAAGAAAGACATGGAACTGAACATCAATATGAATCTGTCGTTCCAAAGTAACAAACTTATCTCTCTGAGCGGAGATTACAAGGGCATGAGCATGACGGCAGCGAACGTCACCGCCATTGGTTCACTGGACGGTGCAGGACAGAACGGTGGCGACAACAATGTGGTCTATCAGATAGTAGGACAGCCACTTGGTGTTTTCTACCTGCCACATTGCAAGGGACTCGTCAAGAATGAGAACGGCAGTTATTTTTATGACATTGAGGACCTTGACCACAACGGTAAGGTTGACTTGAGCGATGGCGGCGACCGATACATTGCCGGGCAAGCCACACCGAAGGTGACTCTCGGTTCAAATATTAGTTTCAGATACAAGGACATCTATGTAGCGTTGCAGATGAACGGTGCATTCGGGCACAAGATTTTCAATGGAACAGGACTGGCTTACACAAGTATGGCGTGCTTCCCGGACTACAATGTCTTGAAGGATGCTCCAAAGAAGAACATCGTAGACCAGAGAGTCTCAGACTATTGGCTCGAAAAAGGCGATTATCTGAACTTTGAACACTTGACATTAGGATATAATGTACCTTTGAAAAGCAAGTTTGTACGTTCCTTGCGTGTATCATGCAACATTAGCAACCTTGGAACAATCACAGGCTATAGAGGTTTGACCCCAATGATAAACAGCTATGTTGTTAACAGCACGATGGGTATTGACGACAAACGCAACTATCCATTATACCGTACTTACTCATTGGGATTGAGTGTACAATTTTAAAACGAAAAGAGCATGAAGACGATTATTAAATACATATTAGCAGTACCGCTAATGCTTTGCTTCAGCAGCTGTCTGGATGAGCATCCCAAAGACCAGCTGGACCAGGAGGCAATCTACAATAATGCAGATAATATATACAAAAATGCAGTAGCTTCCCTGTACAACTACATAGGGAGTAATCAGGAGTCTGAAGGGCTTCAAGGAACTTGCCGGGGTATTTACGACTACAATACTTTGACTACCGATGAGGCTATGATTCCGATTCGTGGAGGAGACTGGTATGATGGCGGTTTGTGGGAGAATATGTACCAGCACAAGTGGACTGCCAATGATATTAACTTATATAATGTATGGAAATACCTCTTCAAGGTAATAGTTATATCTAACCAGTCGCTTTCTATCATTGATAGCCATAAGAGTCTGCTTTCTACAGAACAGACAAGAAATTTCACGGCCGAGGTAAGAGCTGTACGAGCCTTGTTCTACTATTATGCGATGGATATGTTCGGCCGTGTTCCTATTGTGGCATCATACGATGTGAAACTGGAGCAAGTGGTGCAAAGCGAAAGAAGCGAGGTATTCAAGTTTATTGTTGACGAGTTGCAGGATGTTGCCCCACAGCTTGCCGACGAGCATTCCAACAAGGAGGGTGATTATTACGGACGTGTGACACGCCCGGTCGTAAACTTCCTGCTTGCAAAACTTGCCTTGAATGCGGAAATATATACGGATGACAATTGGACCGACGGCAAGCGACAGGATGGGAAAAGCATTTACTTCAATGTGAATGGTGAGAAAAAGAACGCTTGGGAAACCTGCATCTGGTATTGCGAGCAACTGCGGCAAGAAGGCTATGAATTAGAAGGCGATTACGCTTCAAACTTCGCTGTTCACAACGAAAGTTCAAAGGAGAATATTTTTACCATTCCGTTGGACAAGAACCTATATTTGAATGAATATCACTATCTTTTCCGCTCACGCCACTACAAACATGGCGGGGCTTATGGTGGTTCTTCCGAAAACGGAACATGTGCAACAGTCTCAACCGTCAAGGCTTTCGGTTACGGAACGGACCATGTTGACAATAGATTCAAGACAAACTTCTATGCTGACACCGTGCTTGTTGATGGAAAGAAGATATATCTAGACAACGGAAAACCATTGGTGTATATGCCGTTAGAACTGAAGCTGAACCTCAGTGACAGTCCATATAAACAGACGGCAGGTGCCCGTGTGGGCAAATACGAGGTTGACCGAACCGCCTATTCGGACGGACGGCAGGTTGACAACGACATCGTCCTTTTCAGATATGGTGACGCACTGTTGATGGAAGCCGAGGCGAAAGTACGCAATGGCGAGGACGGTTCAAGGGAGCTGAACGCTATAAGAGATCGAGTTGGAATGCCTCATGTGGAAGCTAATTTGGACAACATTCTAAAGGAGCGTCTGCTGGAATTGGTTTGGGAAGGTTGGAGACGTCAAGATCTCATCCGTTTTGGCGAATATACCAAGGCATATGATCAAAGAACTCCATTAGAAAAGGAGTTTACTGGGTTTACAACGGTTTTTCCAATACCACAAAGATGTTTAGATTTAAACAAGAAATTAAAACAGAATTCAAGTTATTAATATAATGGTTTTTGATTAAGTAACTTTATATGCCAAGCGGGGTATCGACATCCATCGATACCCCGCTTGGTTTGTGGCTGTTGATGACTTTATGCCTTCTTGAGCCTTACTGCCAACTGGAAGAGGGCAGGGATGAAGAGGCAGAGGCTGAAGCCCACAGCCATCCATACGTGCTGCTGGGTGCCGAAGACGTCGATGAGGCGCGCTTCGGGATTGGCGGTCACGAGATTGGTGATGATGTATACGGCAGAATTGTTGATGCAGTGCATGATGACGCCGGGCACGATGCTGTCGGTGCGATAGTAGAGCCAGCCGAGCAACAGTCCCATGGGTACCACGTGGAGCATCTGGGCGAGGTTGCCGTGGACGGCGGCGAAGAGCACTGCCGAGATGGCTATAGCCACCCAGTGGTAGCGGCGATGGGTGAGGGTGAGCAGGGTGCGGAGGATAGCGCCGCGGAAGACCAACTCTTCGGCAAGCGGCACGAGCACGCCCAGGACGGCGTAGCTCACGGGTTCGCGAAGCATGGCAGAAAAGGCGCGGAGAGTGGCTTCGGGCATCTGTACGTCGGTCAGCTCTTCGATAAAAGCGAAGGGGATGAGGGTACCCAGAGAGAGGATGACTACCCAGAAGAGCACGGCCCACGGGCGCGACTGCAGGTAGCTGCGTGAGACGGGCGCCCAGCCTCGGCGCACAAAGAGCAGCGAGGCGAGCACGGCATTGATGGCAAAGAAGATACAGAGCGTCTTGCCGTCGGACAGCATGCTGCCGTCGGTCATACGAGTGACAATCTCTGAGGCGTTGAAGCCCTGGGCCAGAAGCGAGCAGATGCCTACCACCTGCATGACCACAATCTGGATGACTATGAATACGAGCAGATAGATACCTACCTGCACTAATCCTTTGGCTATTTTTTTGTTCATATCGTGTGAGTTAAAAGTTGTCGGGCTTGGCGCTCGTCGTCGGCGAGCTGGGCAGCGAGGGCGGCTTCGTCGGCAAAGCGCTGTTCGTCGCGCAGCCGATGGCAGAAGGCCACCTCAAGGCTGTGGCCATAGAGGCTGGCGTCGAAATCGAAGATGTAGGTCTCTATGGTGGTATCGGTGCGGCCGAAAGTGGGGCGGCATCCCACATTGGTCATGGCGGGGAGCCATGCGCCGGCATCGTCGATGCGTACGCGGGTGGCATAGACGCCACGGGCAGGCAGCATCTTGGAGATGTGGGTCATGTCGAGGTTGGCGGTGCGGAACCCCATGCGTCGGCCTTCGGCATATCCGCTCACGACGGGAGCCTGGAGCGAATAGGTGTAGCCCAATGCCTGTCGGGCGCTGTCGACATCGCCCTGGGAGAGGCATCGCCGTATGAGCGACGAGCTCACCCGCATGCCCTCATGCTCGAAAGGCGTGCCAGCCATCACGTCGATGTCCAGCTGTCGGCCGTAGGCTACGTAGTCGTCGAGCCCCTCGGCGCGGTTATGTCCGAAGCGGTTGTCGTAGCCGGTGACGAGCACTCGAGCGTGGACTTGCTCGCGTAGCACCTGGCGCATAAATTCGTAGGCAGAGAGTGCGGCGAGACTGCGGTCGAAGTGGAGCAGTACGCAATAGTCGACGCCTGTGGCTGCGAGCATCCCCAGTTTCTCGTCGGTGGTGCTGAGCAGTTGGGGGATGAAGTCCTGCTGCAGCACCTGGCGCGGATGAGCATCGAAGGTCACCACCGCTGTGGCCAGCTTGCGCTCGGCGGCAATGGTGCGCACGTCGTCGATGAGGTGGCGGTGGCCCAGATGCACGCCGTCGAAGAAGCCTATCGTGGCTACTGTGGGCTGGGGTATGGTGTCGGTATGGGTGATGATTTTCATAAGCGTTGCATCCAGTCGTTGGCCGCAGACTGCAGCAGTGTGTGTATGCCCAAGGACTGGGCTGCGCGGCAGTTGTCGGCATTGTCATCGATAAAGAGCGTCTCGTCGGCCTGTAGACCGGCGTCGGCGAGCACATGGCTGAAGATGGCAGGGTCGGGCTTGGCCAGATGCAGCCGGTAGGAGAGATAGATGCGCTCAAACATGTCGTCGGCACGCCAGGGGCCATAGTTGAAGAGATGGTCGGCGCAGAGTCGCCAGTGCATATCGTTGGTATTGCTGAGCAGGAACACGCGGTAGTCGCGGCGCAGACTGAGCAGGCGTTGCTTCTTCTCGTCGGCGATGGTGGTGAGCAGCGCATTCCAGGCTCCGACAATCTCGGCGTCGGTGGCTGACGTATGGGTTATGCTCCTCACCTCACGGCAGAACTCGGCGGTGGTGGTGTGGCCTATCTCTATGTCGTAAAACAAGTCTTCGGTGCGGTGGAGGCGCACGTAGGCGCTGATGGCGTGGCATCCGATGGCATCGAAGGCATCGATGCAGCGCTTTCCGTCGAGGTCGACGAGCACGCCGCCCAGGTCGAAGACTATATTCTTAATCCCTGTTAGCATCATTATTATAATTATTGTGGTGCAAAATTACTGAAAGTATAGAGCAGAACAAAGCAAGTTACCCTATTTTTTTGCTCGGGCGCACTGTAATTTGTTCAAAATTAACCAAAGTCACGGATTTCGGGCGTCGGCATACCCTTGCCACAGCCCGCGTTGGCTATCATTTTGTCAACCATCGTCTTAATGGTTGATTCCAAATGCGGAAAGTAGATGCCCTTTTCAACTTTTTTGCCGAAAAATTTGGTAAATTCCATCCAAAGCAGTATCTTTGCACCCACAAAAGCGAGTACGTATCTACGTATGAGCCCTGGACTTGTAGCTCAGTTGGTTAGAGCAACAGACTCATAATCTGGAGGTCCCAGGTTCAAGCCCTGGCTGGTCCACACTGAAAATCAAGGAGTTACATCAAAAATGTTGCTCTTTTTCTTTGTTTTGCGAACAATTTGCGAACAAAATTGCATTTAGCGAACACCAATATAATCTTTCTACAATAATTGATTCTCTCATTTTGTTCGCAAATCTCATTATTTTTGTTCGCAAACCATTTTTCAGCATATTATTCAGTAATATCAGTAATACGAGTAAGCTTTCTGAAGAAACTCTCAATTATCCTTTTATAACAACCCACCGTGGCCCATCGTGACGGATAAAGCCTTTGGTTTGCAGAACGCTTAGGTCGCGACGGATAGTCCTTGCGTCAACTTTGAAATACTTTGCAAGCGAAGCTGATGTTCCTAGGACATTTTTTAGGACATTTTCTAGGACACTCATTTGTCCAGTCTCTATCAGCCAATTGAATATATTCTTCTGCCTTTCAGTGAGTTGCTTGATTTTTTCTTCTAGGACATTTTGTAGGTCAAAGATGGGTCTTTTCTCAATCTACCTTTTTATCCGCCCTTTCATTAATCTATATTTCACCTTTCTCTTTGTCCGACTTGCGCTTTTGCTATAGTTTTTTGATTGTATATCTGCGCATAATCATATAACGTTTTATTTATATATAATATTACGTTTGAATTCTATCTTTGTAAACAAACCTTCAATATTTTTATTATTTGTGCTATGTATATAAGGTGTTTATTACTGCAATTTTGTAACAGAATTAGCTAACCGTTTCTCGTCATCAATCTCTGTTGTGTAGTAACGCTGATTGAGAACATTGAGCAAATCCGTAAGACTGTTTTCGTCATTGACATTGAATTGACTGGTTGCTTCATTGTAGATATGAGGACAGTATTTGCTAATATATGACGGAATTCTCGCCTTTTGTTCAGGGCTGAAACTGCGGTATCTCTCTGTTGCTTCTTTTATTCTTCTGCGATTGGCGGTCTTGACATCATCCTTGGTAAATCCATCTGACACGTTTATCATTTCCATGTTGAAGAATTCTTCAACTTCCTGATTTGTAGCCTCGCGATAGAGAATATTTATTCCATCAAAGATTGAAGTTATAGCATTAAGATTTCTAAAATACAACTTGTCAGTATCTTTTATATAGTAGCAATCTCCACCTTCCTTTATCACCAGGACATTTTTGTGATTTGATAAAACCGCTTGGTCTGTGGGAGAAATAATGTGTTCCCATGACAACATCTTTTGTTTTTCGTAGATATAGCTTGGTGTGATTTTCTGGAAGACAAAAACGTTTCCTTCATCTTGAACTGATACGATAAAATCTATTTTACCATATTTATCCTTGGGCATAAAAGAATAGTTCGTAGCCACAAAATTGTTTTTCACGAAATCCATACAATAAATTTGCTGTGACAACTGATTAACCACGAACCACTCGTCATCCTGCAACTTGTATTCATCGTCATATTCTCTTGAACTGGCGAAATCGGGAATATCCTCAAATGTTGTCTTATCTGAAAGAACTTTATAGAAAGCCCCCCTTTTCCCTTTTGTTTTTGCTACTAAATAATCCATTATTCTTCTGATTCTTTAGATGTTTCTTCTATATCTATATATGTGAAATCATTTACTTGTCCGAGTTTCATAAACTCTATCGGTTCTCCCAATTTTATATCCTTCTTCGTCATTACAAGGACCTTGTTTTTATCTGCTGTAACAAAATAGAAACGGTAGCCAAGCAAATGAAAAATAGGATTATAAAGATAGATTTCAGCACAATAGCACAAGATGGTCAAAGCAATATAAGCGAACACCAATGTAGGTATATTATTGATACTAAGTCCAACAAATACATATCCCAAAAAAGTAGGCAAGAAAATAGCACTGGCTGATTCTATCAATTTTATATTACCCTCCTTGATATCTGCATGGTCTAACTTTGGAAATCTTCTATGATTTAAATATGTCAGAAAAACGGGAACGACAACATATATAACATAAGAAATTGCATCTGGCAAATCAATAGTAATGCATGTGACGCCACAGACATTCAAAATCTTCCCAATTGTGATGCCGTGGTTAATTAAGAAGATACTGACTAACAAAATAAAAGCTTTTCCAACGAATATAAGTCGATACAATTTCATGATAATGTTGTAGTATTATTTAATTTACTAAATACTAAATCCAAGAGACAAAACAAAATTTAACAAGTCGGCCATATACTGGCGACGCTTGTCTGTAAAGCTGTCATAGTTGTCACGTGAACGGCGAAGCCAAGCATAAAGTTCGGGAGCCTCTCTATTTGTTGGCAGAGTGTGATGTTGACGTATATAATCCTTCACATCCATACATTTAAGCAAGAACTCTGATTCTGTTGCAGAACGAGGATAGCCAAGGTCATCGTATCGTTTTGTTGTGGCATCTAGCAATGATTTCTGCCCTTCTGTAATTGTCAACACATCATTAGTCGCATTATAGAGCCAGCGCATCAATGAAGCTTCTTCTTCACTTCCATTATAACTCGGAAAACGATGATAAGTCTCCACAAAGTCTTTGAACATCTGGAAACGGTCTTCAAATCGATAACGCTGTACAGAAGAAGTTGGCACGAATTCTGCCGGATATTCTTTCGATGTCAAACCGAAAAAACTTCCTTCAAATTCTATAAACCGCTGCAAGTTTTCATCTTCCATAGTGGCAGCCACACTTGCTTTAGTGGTGTTCGGATAATGTTCTGTTACACCATCATAAAGATTATCTATATGAAGAGGTACATCTGAATCACTCAGGAGATCCACGAGCAAATCTCGGATACTGCCGAAATAAACACCTTCCCAACTGTCGAGTGCGTAGCACGATGTCTTGCCAACCGCCTTAATATGTTTGTGCCTGAACAGATACGACTTTATCTGCAATGGGTCTGTATATTTGTGGTCAGGGTATCGCGTCTTGAATTCCTTGAAAATATCCTCAACGTGCATTGGCTCACCCTTCTTAGACAGTATGTCGTACAGCTCCTCAGCAATATCAATGTAGTTCTGGGGAAGATAGAGCTTTTCATCTTCTGTAATCTGAACCTTGTATATCTCTGTAGCAATGTGCTTGATTAGTTCTTTCACTGTAGGCCTCAAATGCTTGGGGACTGTAAAAAGCACGCTATCTATAGGTACGTAAGTGTCTGTCGAATATTTGGCATCAATAATGCTAAAGAGCGTATCCAGACAATCAGAGAGTTTCAGGTCCTTGTATTTCTTGTTCATAAGGACAGCGTGCCCTTCGACGTCTTCTAACTTGAAATCGCCCACTAACTTTACTAATGAAGCGAAAACATCAAAATCAATTGTCAAGCGTTCTGCATCTTTTAATCTAACATACTCTTCCGTTTTCTCATAAATAAACGGTAGCTCCAACAGGGTTTTGTAATAATCCCAACCTTCATTGTTAGCTAAAGCAGATTCTTGCACCTCGATAGTGCCACTTGCAATTTGGCGACATCTTTCACGGGTGAGATTAAGAGCGGCGGCTATCTCATAAAGGGTTCTTTTTTTACCATCGAATATTCCATGCAGTAGACAATAAATCTTGTTCGACCTGTTTTCAGATAATCGAAGATATTTGAGCATTAAGAAAAACAAAGGGGCATGATTATTCGCTTTTATAAAGTCGAATACGAACTGGCGTTGCCTGCTTACAAGATAAGGATAGTCACGCTTTAAAAACTCTGTTTGTATCTCATCATCTGTGAGTTTCGACACTCTATCAAACTCTCGTCTGAACTTCTGGTTGAATTGAAAAATCTCCGTAAGTGTCTTCATCATGCTCTGGCCAGGGCAGATATTACGATAGGAAGCCAAGGGCTCTTCGGCATACTTAATTAGGTCCGAGAAATGAGGAAGAAATTTTGCTGCAAAATTCTTACTTCTAACACTTAAACTCGATTCTACCTGTTCTTGATAACTCTTTTCCAGATAATTCTTAGCAATGGGCGACAAGAAATACATAGCCACCTGCTCATAGCTGAAATCCTCCATCCTCATTGCAAGGTCCATGCTTTTACGCTTGTATTCAGCATAGACATCGTTTTCCGCCTGCTGAGCATTTTCCATTCCAGCCAATGCGATTGCTATGAATTGCTTATATGAATGACGGATTGCCAGATTCTCGTCTCGCGAGTAATCTTCAACGACGGCAAGCATGTTATCCACGTCACCCATAATTAAGAAATGAAAATCGCTTGGTTGGGGATAGGCTGCCTGAAGATATGCTTTCGCTTCCGATTCACCAACTGTTACTGCAGTATAAGCATCGGTTATTATTTTGACAAGATGTTCACCCAAAGCAGCAAAACGTTCTTCTTTTGTCTGCGGTGTTGGTTTAGCGTGACTTCTTATCATCTTGTTAAGAATCGGCTCCATCTCTGTGTACGACTTACGACCGAAATTTCGGATACTAAGCAAATCCATAGGGGTATCAATACTATTTAGTACTTCGCCAAGGGTTTCCATTCCGGCATAATGTAAGCTATTGGCAGTTCGAACTGAGATTTGCCCCCAGTCGTACAAGTCCTTGATGGTAGTGTCTAAATTGTATTCCATATCGCTTTACTTTTTAGTATCTTCAACGGTTCCTTCGTACACAGCATTCAGCAATTCGATAGCGCGATCTATGAGATTGCTTGCTTCTACAATATTACCGATTTCAGCTTCTGTAGCCTCATCGTTTTCCAAATCATCTAATAAGCCGTAACATCCTACATGAGCATCGCCCAGTTTTTCTGCCCAAATACCTGCTGTATCTCTGTTTTCTTTTCTCATAACCTTACTTTTTTCGTCTTAGTTCTATAGTTGGGTGAGCGTCATACTCCTGTTTCAACTCATAGAGTTTTGTTCCAGGCGTAATAATGTCTTTCCTGTAATTCGTGTAGAAATTCAACAACGTGAGAGCATCTTCGGAAGTGACGGTATCAATCTCCTCTTGTGAGAAAACATTACGATGGATAATATCAAGCACATTTTGCTTTTCTACTTCATCCAGTGTTCTCATACAATGACACCAGCACGTTCTCCAATGGTCAGTTCCCATGGAACCTTTTTCATCGAGCCACTTAAAGAAGAAACGATAAAGGATGAATGTCTCAGGCATTTCAAGTAACTCAAAGTATTCTTCTTCAGTAGAGCCAAAGGCCTCAAGGAAGAAAGACATTCCTCTACCAATTTTTCCTTTCGTGCTATTCAATATTGCCTGTACCGCGCGTATATATTTTCGATTCCAATGTTTTCCGATATAGTCGCGATTGTGCGAATAATCGTCAGCATCACATTTTCCTTTTCGTATCGGATGGTACTTCATAGGGAACGAATATATATTTACGTTCAGCTCATCACACAGTTCAACATTGATGCGAAGTCGTTTATACAAATCAACCGGCTGATCCATGAAGTTGTAAAGTAGATAATTTGAAAACTCTTTCAACCCAGCCGCAGCACTCATGCGGATAGCCTTGTTATATGAATCGAAGGTTTTAATATCATCAAAAGCAATACGTAGCGGACGAATAGCAATTCTTGATAACTGAGCAACAATCTCTTCCGTAAACAATCGTGCGTCAACACCTTGATTGAAATCCACATATCTCGCCTTGGGAACGGGATGCTGATGCTTATCGTAGTATGGCTTTATTTCTTCATAAGCGGCAAACAATGCTTCTTTTCTGGTTGTTGACAACTTGTTAATGTGATAACGACTGATAATCTTATATACCTCATACGACTCATCACCCTTCAAAGGTTTAAGTTTCTGATAGAAGTCTTGTATCAATCCCTGACTCTTACGAATATAAGCACGGTCGTTAATTCCATTTTTCAGATTACGAATAGAAATGTCGAGCAAATTTGGCTGAACAAACTTTGCACCTTTACCGAAGCCTGATGCTACTATGTCATCAATAATCTCCTTAAGGTTTTCGGAAGCTAGGACGTTGTTATCCATTAAGAGCAAATCCTTCTGATCGCCATATACCTCTCGAACTTTTTCAACACGCTCACGCATTGGAATGTAAGGGATGTATTTGTTTTCAAGTGTCGGTACCGCACAAAAAGCGCAATGACGTATGCATCCACGAGTCATATATCCATAAAATGCATTAGACATCGGATATTTGTATTCTATCTCGTCAAGTATAGAATAATCAAGGGGCAGATTGTCAATAATCTGGGTGTCTCCCTTGTCTAAGATACCTGGTGCTCCAAGAATGCCCACCCAAGGCTTGATACCTGTAGCTGCTTCAAGTTCTTTAGGTTGTATAGATGCCAAAACACCGCCAACCATCAGATCTTTTTTCTTCTTTACCAATAGTTTTGCAAAGTTGATAGTTTCTACCGTAATGTCCCAATAGAAGGTAAACAATGTGGTTACACCAACTCTGTCCCATTCGGGTTCCTTCTTCCAGATACCTTTCCAATAGAAGTCTTTCCACTCTGTTAGTTTTGCCAACAGAATCAGTTCCATGTCAGAGCGGTCGATAGCAATTTTGTCTGCGGCCTCTCTCTTTCGGGTTTTGATATACTCAATAAATTCGTCACGTTTCAGCCACCAATCGATACTTTTGTCTGTCTTTTCAAAATCCTCTATGCATCGGTCGGCAATACGTTCTATTACAAATTGTTTTAAGTCTCCTTTAAAGAAAGTGACATCCCATCCACCTAAGTTCTTATAATAGGTGGAAATCTTCATTAAGCCAATAGGTGGGTACTTGTTGGCATAATTCGGTTCAATTAGGAGGACTTTCTTTCTTTTAGACTTCATCATTAAATTCCTTCACAATTAGCCTTTCCATTTCGGCAATTAAATTTTGGTCATGCTCATTATCTGGGCAGAATGAGTTCAATACTTTAAAGACTCGACGCAGCAACCATATTTCACTAGGGTCGAGCACATTGTTTAATGGAGCAATAATGTCCTGCTGGCCAAGAAGCGGCGTTGATGTAGGTGTAACAATGCGCTGGCCAGGCAATAATGCTTTATGTTGATACGTAGCAGGCTCCTGAACAGAAACGGGTTCCTGTTGATTTTCCATAGGCGAAGAGGATGCTGTTGTATTATCAACAGTCGGCGACGTTGGGAAATCAATATGCGTTTCAGTGGCCGTACTGGGAGCAGTAAAATCTGTCGGTTGCTCTATGTTATCTGATTCAACTACAGGTTCATCTTTCGCAGGGGCGGCCTTTTGGGGTGTCGATTCCTGTTGGGGTGCCGTAGTTGGCCTAAGCATCTCTTCACCTTTTGCCTTTGCTTCAAGAAAATCTGGCTGATACAATAACAACATTCGTTTAATAGCTTCAAAGTTTGCGGTCTTCAGCAACTTCTCAAACTTACCTATACCACGATTATTAATCAAATCTTTAGCATTATAATCGGCAGTGCTATGTGAAACTTCGATACGTTGGATGCCTTCCTTAATTTTATCAATACACTTCTTTGCCTCATTCGCCTTCGTATAAAGAGTCTTGAGGTTTTCAAAATATTTTCTTAACCCACTTTCCAATGCTTTAGATTCTGGCGTAGGTACCAATCCATCACGGGCACCATTTGGGCGTATCTGTGGGTGGGTTACAAAAAACTCACCATAGAAATATGAATTACTTCTATCTTCTTTCCAGTATTTTGTTCCTGATAAAAGATTTGCATCACCCACCTGTATATTATGAGATCTTAGTCGGATACCAGCCAACTTATCTTCTTTAGGTATTTGAATGGTATATTTTGTGAGTGCATACCATCCCCAACCTAGCACACCAAACTTGTTGTCTTCAATTTTGAAGTATTCCAAATTATTTATTGTATCCTTTGTCCCCTTGATTGATAATCCGTACTGCTTAAGTATTCTTGTTTCTCCGACAAATACCTGGACTTTCTCTAACCCTTCGTGAAGTGATTTAAATTCTGGGTTGTCGGCAGTACTCTTATACATAAGGGTATTTTTGAATTCAGGTTTATATTCAACAGGAGCCACCTCTCTTAAATAGTTACAAACAGCCTCTGACTCTAACAAAGAGGGTGCAGCATCATCTTTTACTCCTCTTAATTCTACTTCGAAGAAATGGTCAGATTCCTCAGCAGGTATGGGCTCTCTTGTTGTACATTCATTAATTACGAATGTTGCAAGGTAGTCTTCGTCATCTTTTTCCACCATCTGCCAAATCTTATCGACATCAAAGGTTATTTGTGTACCAATGGCTTCACCTCGTGCAGAAGTACGGAAAATCAGTTCATGACAATAGCCGCCACCTACCAATCGGCCAATACCATACATACCGGCATAACTTACTCCATCTTTGGTTGACGGGGAAATGTCAAGCAAAGTCCGTACTGCATTGGCTGCTTCAATACCGGCACCGTTATCTTTGATTTTAATAACCTTGTGCTTGGCATCTATATCGATGGTCACAACTCCATCTTTGGGTTGATCCAATACTCGTGTTTCAATTGCCTTATTGATAGAGTCGAGTGCATTTTGCACATACTCACGATAGATCGTTCTTTCGTCAGAGTACAGCTGAAACATCAGCATACTCAAAATCTTCTTCCTAACTTCCGAGGAGTAATTCAAATTATTTTCCATGATCGTTTTGTTTTAGCCGTTGGGGAATTGTTTGTAAGCGGGTCTTGGGAATTTTACATTCACAAGTGAGCGGAGAGCAGGATTAGAAATGATGTACTCGCCAGGTGAGAGACGCGTCATCATATTCTGGTACACTTTCGGTATATACCTGTAGTCAGGTTTTGAAACTTCGATTGCATTTGTTCGTCCATATGCTTGGGTAGCGCAGTTACCTTTTACTCTGTCGTGAATAGCACTGCGGAATTGCTCCACTGAGAACAAAATGATTCCCAGTGAACGGCCACGTTCAGCGATATCAAGAACCTGATTTAAAATGGGAGAGTTTTTTGGTGCATCACTCGAAGCGTATTTGTTCAGCTCATCCACAAATACGATTATTTTATCAGGTATGTCACTTCTGTCTCCATCAAGTTTTAGGTCATAAATAGCGCGTGTAACGCTACCGAACACAAAGCTCTGGGTATTACCGTCAAGGCGAGCGATGTCTATCACCATTACATTATTCGCTCTAAGATGGTTCTGAATTTCGTTTGTCAGGTCAACTTCATTTACAAGACTTTTTCCAAATACGTCGTTCGAAATGGCTTTGCGAATGCACCTCTTAAATTTTCTCCAACTGACAACTTGAATCTCTTTATTGGCATCAGCATTACCAGCCTTGGTGTATTCATCTATAGTTTCTTTCAAAGTTTCCCACTTCTCTATGTCCTTAAACTTGCCCTCTTCATTCATAATGAAGTTGGCACAGGCTTCCAGGGTGTTTGTGGGGTCGTTTTCATTAGCAAGTAGTAGGTCGAGTCGATCTTTATTGTCAGCAAAAGTGAACTTATAGGTAAAGGCTTTCTTGTCTCTTTTCTGTTGCTCAATGTCACTTGGAGCTGCGTATGATTGCACCTTGGCTACGTCGCTTTTGCTGTAAGGGTAGTAATAGCGAACATTTTCAAATGGAGTATCCGCCAAACCAAGGTCGGCATAAATCTGCTTATCTTCGCTACTAAGGCCTAAATTGGGTTCATCAATAGCCATCAAATCACGCCCCTTGACATTGAAAAGGACGAATGCACAGGTCTCACCACCTTCCAATCTAAACTTGTTCTGAATGGCTCTAAGCAGGAACATAGAATATGAAGTCTTTGCGGCCAAGCCAGAAATACCCGAGATATTGATGTGTGCACCATCAGGCCCAATCAGGAAATGAGAATCCAAAATCACACGAACTTTAATTTTGTCTTCACCTTTATACATTTCAAGGTAGCCGCAGACAAGCGGGTTCTTTACATCATCATCTGTCAAGCCGAGGGCTTTCTTCACCTCTTCAGCATCGCAAAGTGAAACTTGTTGGCCATTAAGAACTGGTGTGTAAATTCCTGCAGTATTGCCGCTCACACGTGCGCGAACATAATTCATTCCTAAACGATTCATATTACCAATCTTCTCATCGGTGCTTCCAAAATCGCTGGAAATGTAACCAGTAAAATGGCTGGGAGCATCGGTGATATGATTGATTTCCTCAATCACACCAAATGTGATAGAACCCGATTCGTGGTTCACCTTAACCACATCGAACGGGCTGAGAATCTGTTTTTTGTCCGTCCAAAAATAAAACTCATCGATAGTTGACGGACATTTCTCGGTTGCTGAGACCTTTCCTATTACTTTTGCCATTTAGAATAAATTTAAGATGATGTCAGAATTATAATACTTTGATTTGCAGAAGCTCTCCGTAAGGAAAACCGGATAAAGATGATTGGCCCATCGTGTATCGTTTCCATAACACACAGGATAGGCCTCGTTAATGAGGTTTGCACTAATGATGTTTATCAAATCGGTGTCCATTTGTTCTTCCTCGTTGATAATCACCATTTCACACTTCACCACATCAGAGAAATTGGTCTCACGGAAATCACTGTTACGGAGACGCAGATACCAAACGGCATATTGAACACCGTTTGCTTCAGAAGTATATCGATAAGCCTTTGTCCTCTCGAAAGGCTTTAAGTTTGCAATTGTCTTGGAAAGTCGATGCCCCTCATAATCGGGTAGTAGTTCTGGGTCAAACCGCTTTGAGACGCCAACTACATAACGATAGTTTTCACGAAGCATCGTTTTGTATGGACGGTTGACGTTAGAAAAGCTGGGGTTGTATTCCAACGAGCCATCTTTAATAAGGTAATGTTCGTCGTCCAAACGATTGTGAGCACAGAGGTTTGCAACTAATCTTTGCTCTTCATCAGTCATTTCTGCCTGAATCTTTGCTGTACCTCTATTTTTGTAATTGTCCTTGTCTGAGTTGAACTTATCTTTCATGTCAGTTTTATAAAGGAGAATCTTGTCTATCTTGATACCAACTTCACCGACGTATGGAAGCTTTCTCAACTCCTCATTAATTTCATCACAGTAAAGACGGCAGAAATCCTCACCTTCATCGTCAACGTCAAAATCATCAGGCAGAGAAATCACAATCTTATGATAAGTTTGGTATGGATGGAAGGTGTCGCGGTCTTCACGCTCACAGCAGCCGACAACAATCTGGCCGGCAAGAACAGGGAAAATCTTCTTTCCAATGGCCATATCATCTACCTTATAAACATGGCGCGAACCATCAAGGAAAAAACTGAATATGGGGCGTGAATACTCTATCAGCATACGGTCAATAACTACCGTAGGCACAAGGGTTAAGTCAGATTCCGCAATACGACTCTTGTTGCGCGTAGAAGCGGGCTTATCGTCGTAATCCAGTACATCCGTATCGGAGATATTAAGGCTTACCTTATTAGTTTTATAGCATAGGTAGTTGCCCTCACCCTTCTTGACGATGTAATCTAAGATTTTACCCATACTCTTATTATGTTTTAATTTTGTTCCAATGTAAAGGTAGTACAGTTTTTCAAATTGGCAAAATTTTTTACGAACAAATTTTCAAAATAGACGTAAATTTAATATAATTTAACAACAAGATGAGTTTTACATTTTCTTTTTTCATAATATACGTTATGTATTTCACCCGCCCAAAATAATCCTCTTTACAATAATCCAAAACATAAGTCATTGTTGGTTCTAATTGCCTTTCTCGTTAGAACCAATTTTGAAATAAAGGGGCAAAAATGGCTGGTTTTTGATGTAATTTTCTTCTTGGAGCTGTTAGCACTCTAATTTTGCATTCGATTTCGTGGCGGTGCCTCAGATTACAGGATTGTCGGACGCGACACTTCATTAAATCTGAAATGCAAAAGGATCCGTGCATAAGGTACTTCGCGAATGAGAGATAACAAACAAAACTGTCACTTCAAAAAACGTGATTATGCAATCTGAAAATAGGATCTTAGGCAACCAACTGGTTGTAATGTTGAGGGAAGACCTTGACGCTTTGGTGAACGAGATGGCCCAAAACATCGTGGCAGCTCAAACAAAGAATGCACAGAATGACTTGGAGACATGGATGAATGTCCCAGAAGGTGAGCGTTTCATCACTCGTGAAGAAGCAGCTCACATCTTGCATGTGAACTTCACCACCCTTTGGCGATGGGATAAGCAGGGGCATCTCCATTCCAGAAAGATTGGTGGCCGTCGTGTGATGTACAAATACAGCGATGTTCTGGCATTGCTAAATGGTGAAATAAACAAGTCCAAAGATGAGTGAGCAAGTCATGCCATTTGTGGGAGGACAGCCCGACTTCCTCTCTATGGTTAATGCCGAGGTGGAGAAGGTGGAGCCTACGAGTAAAGTTCTGCCTACTCCGCCATATGAGCAACCGCCATCCCTTGTGCTTCCAGAGTCATTGCCTATTCCTTCTGGCAAGCCAAAAGTGGTACAGCACCTAAAAGCCTCGAATTTCACAGAACCAACCTTACCTGTTGACTGGCTGTCACAACCAGTTCAAGACTATATTCGTACTGTTGCAGAATCCTATGGATGTCCACGGGACTTTGTCGTTGCCATCTGTCTGACAACTGCCGGTATTGCGGCAGGAAAGAAAGTGCAACTTGCTACCAATCCCTATACTAACTACCCTTGTGACTTCATCTGTATGGTTGGTAAGCCGAGTCGTAATAAGACGGGGCCGTTGAAGGAAGTCACCAGTCCTCTACGGGAACATGACAAAGCTAACTTTGCCAAGTATTCCGAGGCGAAGACTGTATATGACCAAAGCAAACGAGAGGATAGGAACTTTAGCGGTGAACAACCGATATTCCACCAACGAGTGGCTGGCGATAGTTCCCCAGAGTCTCGTAATGCATTGCTGGCGCAAGGTGACATGATTGTCATTGTTGCCGATGAACTGAAGTCCTTCATTGATTCTTTTGGTCGATACTCCAAAGGTGGTAATGGTTCAGGAACTGAAGTATCTCAATTGCTGTCAACTTGGTCGAATGTCAGTTTTACCATCAACCGAAAGTCGGAAGATACCAAGCTGGTTGATGACCCGGCCATGAGTATCATTGGTGGAATTCAACCAGGACCACTCGGCAAGACGTTTGGCACCGATGCTTTGATGGATTCAGGCTTCACCCAACGTTTTCTTTTCGTCTATCCTGACAAAGCAGAGTTCATCAAGAGACAGGACCGCAGACGGATGACACAGGAAATGCGCGACAGCTGGAGTGACATCATAGGAAGACTGTTCGGCATGGAACCTTTGACGCTCCAACTATCCCATGAGGCTGAAAGGCTTTACGCTGACTATGCCGATGCCAACGACATGAAGGCTGATGCGGAAGAGGATGACTACATCGGTGGTGTGAGGCAGAAGATGAACATCCATGTGCTGCGGCAGGCTATCATGGCACATCTGCTGTCTGAGCATTGGAACGAGCCTGTTATCACAGGTGAGGGCATGGAATATGCCATTCGCATTGCCGACTACTTTACCCAGATTCATGTTGAACGCATCTATCCTTTGTTGCGAGGCTCGGCAGCCACACAGCGTCCGATGACCAACGGCGACCTGCTTCGGGCTGTCAGTCGGCAGTTCAAAATCAAGTCGCAAAACGCTCTTGCCGAAGTCCTCGGTGTGTCACAGCAGTATGTCAATAAGATACTAAAGGAACAATGATGGTTGTCGTTGTAGATGTCTGTAATAGCCTATGGATAAAGGGCGCAAGCCAACAACTATCCTACAACCAAGGTGCTCTTATCTCCATCATGGAATCTCATCTATATGGTTGTACCCTTGTTGTAATGCAGAAGCCTTATAGGACAAGGCTTTCGGTCCAATTACAACTACAACAACAAACTTAAAATTTGAGTAACAATGAAAAGCCTATTTGATACAAAGATTAGCTACTACAGCAACGTAAGAGACAATGTCGGCACGGAAATTTCCCTGCGCGACTTCCTCTTCAACGACCAGTAC
>ERZ779852.970-NODE-970-length-29005-cov-6.178377_pt1 | contig 29005 bp, 25 predicted proteins | sample MGYA00511559_ERZ779852 | MGnify/ENA primary metagenome ERZ779852 (study PRJEB29588, sample SAMEA2157977) | human gut metagenome | biome: human gut; feature: human-associated habitat; material: faeces | place: Denmark | collected 2008/2010 ...
CAAGATTACCTTCGTGAAATCCTTGCCTCGGCCATAATTTGATGCGGTTGCCCTGCGGCATTTTCGGGGCTGTTGCACAGGTGGGAAAAAGTGCGTAAATTTGCAGGTCATAGTGCCCGGAAGGTTCGGGGACACGTAAAATGACACAAGAGAACATATTAGGACATATACGGACATTACAGAACGCGCAATGACGGACAAGGCAGATAAGGCACGCAATGCCGGCTCGACCTTTAAGGCTGACGGTAAGGACGGCCGCAAGGGGGCACGGCGCATCGATGACGGAGTGGTCGTCGGGGGGCTGATGTCGCTGACGGCGTTGGCTATCGTCTGGACTACGCATTGCGTATGGGTCGGGGCTTTGGCGGCTGTGGCTGCTATCGGCGTACCGGTTGCAATGTACTACTGCACAAGTCGGTGGCTGACTTCGCTGTCTGAGCAACCACATCCGGCGGTGGCGCTGATGCAGGGATTCACTATGGTTTTCTGCGGCTGCATACTGCTGGGCTTGACGGTGTATCTGTATTTGGGATATGCCGAACCGCAATGGACCGACTTAACGATGCGACAACTGGCCGTAACTCAGGGCGATAACGGCCTGGGGCGTGCCATGGCTTCGTTGGTGGCGCACGGGCACATCCCGTCAGCCATACAGTCGTCCATGTTTGTAATGCTGCTGGCTATGTTCGGCGGATGCTCAGCCACGCTACTGCTGACGCCTTTGGCGCTGAGAAATAACGCCAAACACCGAAGGACGCACAAGCGGTAGCCCCCATTATTCCCGTAGTTCCTATTATTCTCACAGTTTTTTTGAAATCAATAAAATACACATATATGGATATATCAGTGGTAGTGCCTCTGTACAACGAGGCCGAATCGCTCCCGGAGCTGGAAGGTTGGATACGCCGCGTCATGGACGAGCACGGCTTCAGCTACGAAATCATTTTTGTGAATGACGGGTCCACGGACGACTCATGGGAAGTCATCACGCATCTGCGTGAGACCAATCCCGAGCATGTGCGCGGCATCTCGTTCCGTCGCAATTACGGCAAGTCGCCGGCGCTGAATACGGGTTTTGCCGCCGCGCAGGGCGACGTGGTCATCACCATGGACGCCGACCTGCAAGACAGCCCGGACGAAATTCCCGAATTATACCGCATGATTACCGAGGAAGGTTATGACCTGGTGTCCGGCTACAAGAAAAAACGCTACGACCCACTGTCCAAGACCATACCTACCAAGTTGTTTAACGCCACGGCGCGACGCGTGAGCGGCATCAAGAACCTGCACGACTTCAATTGCGGCCTCAAGGCCTACCGCGCCCCGGTGGTGAAACACATCGAAGTCTACGGCGATATGCACCGCTACATCCCCTATCTGGCCAAGAACGCAGGCTTCACCCGCATAGGCGAAAAGGTGGTGCAGCACCGCGCTCGTAAGTACGGCAAAACCAAATTCGGCCTCGATCGTTTTGTCAACGGCTACCTTGACCTGATGACGTTGTGGTTTACCGGCAAATTCGGCGCCAAGCCCATGCATTTCTTCGGCCTTATAGGCTCGCTGATGTTCTTTCTGGGCTTTGTGGCAGTGATATGCGTGGGCGCCATCAAGCTTTACAACCTCTACCACGGGCTACACTACATCCTGGTGACCGATTCGCCTTACTTCTATATCGCTCTGGTACTGATGATATTGGGCTGCCAGTTGTTCCTCGCCGGATTTGTAGGCGAACTGATAGTACGCAACTCGGCCGACCGCAACCATTACGAAATCAGCGAGACCCTGGGCGTGGACCGCGACGTCGTCCAAAAATGACGAATAATAATCCATAGCTACCATTATTCTCATTTCTCCCATAATTCCCATAAAAAGCAACCATGTCAATAAGCAAATACCCATACTTCTACGACCTTGTACGCGAGCGCTACTCGTGCCGTCACTATGATGCCTCGGCGCCCGTGGATGATTCTATCGTCAAAGCCATCCTCGAAACAGCCCAACTGGCGCCCAGCGCCTGCAACCGCCAGCCCTGGACCTTCGTTGTAGTGCGCGATAAGGCCACACGCCAACGCCTGCTGCACGCCTCGCGCCCGTCCTTTGTCGATGCACCCGTCCTCATCGTTGCCTGCGGCCATCACGAACAGGCATGGCACCGTCCCTCGGATGACAAAGACCATACAGACATAGACTTAGCCATAGCCGTCGAGCACATCTGTCTGGCGGCGGCAGCGCTGGACCTTGGCACCTGCTGGGTGTGCAGCTTCGATGTCGAAGCCGCACGCGATGCCCTGGGCCTGCCCGCCGAAGTCGAGCCTGTAGCCTTGATTCCCCTTGGCTATGCCGCCGCCGAAGCCGATGGCAGTCCTGCTCCCGTACCAGCCAAGACACGCAAGGACCTCAACGACATCATCCGATGGGAAAAGTATTGACACTGAGCGCTTGTGCCGCCGCCATCGCCGCCGCTGCCATTGCCCCCGGATGCAACAGCGACGGATGCACCGAGATGCGCAGTGCCATGCCCATAGCCCAACTACGCAACAGCGCCACCGGCGAGGTTGCAACCCTCGACTCGCTCGACATTCATGGCATAGGCGTGGCCGGCGACAGCCTGCTGGTAAGTGCCGGGACGGCCGTATCCAAACAATACCTGCCACTACGATATTCCGCATCAAGTGTGCGCTGGTGCATTGCTTACCGCTATGCCGGACTGGACAATGACCGTCTCAACGACACCCTTACGCTGACATACACATCATCGCCATGGCTGGCCGATGACGACTGCGGCGCCATGTACCGCTACACCATCACCGGGGCAACGTCCACCACACACCTCATCGACAGCGTCAGTGTGGCACAAGCCGAGGTCACCAATCTCGAAGACGTCAACCTCAACATCTACTTCCGCATATCCGAGCAATGACCACGCCACGACTCCAGACACTTGCCACAGCCGTCATAACCCTGCTGATGCTGCTGCCATTATTTCCCGGCAACGCCGATGCCCAGCGCCGCATCACCCCCGTGACCCCGACATCGCCCATGCGCGCGCCCGTAGACTCGGCATTGATACGTCAGCGAGCACTGGAAGCACGTCGAGCTCGCTCCACGCAATACACCGATGATCAGGGCAAAACAGTTATGGTAGACACCGTCACCGGTACCGAATGGGTAGACTCGACTATGCTGCCAAAAAAGCCCAAAATGCTATACCCCAAGATTTACGAAGTTAGCATCGGGCTTAATATCTGGGATCCCGTGATGCGTGCATTTGGTCAGGACTATGGCATCGGAGGCGTTGACATTCGACTGAATATGCACAACCGCTACATTCCCGCTGTCGAAATCGGACTGGGACAGGCACGCCATAATGCCGACGAATACGGATACACCTACCGCTCACCTCTGGCACCTTACGCCAAATTGGGCATAGACTATAACTTCCTGTTCAATTCCAATCCCGCCTACCAACTTTACGGCGGACTGCGCTACGGCTTTGCTTCCTTCAAATACGAAGTTACAGGCGCCACCGACCCCGGTACATACTGGGGCGACAAGACTACCTTCGATATCCCATCACAAAGTGCCTCGGCCGGATGGCTGGAAATAGTGCTGGGCCTGCGCGTACGCCTATGGGGCAATATCAGCGTCGGCTGGGCATTACGCTATCACACCATACTGCACCAAAGCCACCCTGTCGGCGGCGACCCTTGGTATATCCCCGGTTACGGCACCGCATCCTCACCTCTAAGCGGCTCCATCACCATATCCTACACCATTCCATTGGGACATAAACGCCGAGCCAATACTAACCAAATTCCGGAGGACGAAATCCCTGCAATTCCCACCACTGACAGCGATGCACAGCCGGAAACGTCTGCAGACCGAACACAGCCTGCACCCGACACCAAAGAACCGCAACAATAAACACCATACGCTAAGCCATGCAAACCAAAATGGCATAACCTTATGGTTAATTTAATTAAAAAGAAGCAAACATACTTTAATTAGCCTTGGCTTGCAGCCAATAAATGCATAACTTTGCAAGTGCAAAGCAAAGCTATCCACGCGAGCCCATTCCGCCACATAAAAGGCAGAGCAAAGCACGCCACTGCGACGACCGCCATCGTGAGACGCCGCCACCGTCCGGCCGGACAGCCATCGCATTGCACACAAGTAAGTATGATATAATCTCAAATGGTTTATGTAGCCCTACCTATATGTATGGTAGTGGCAATAAGAAACCGAACTTTAGAAGTCAACAATGCCTAATGGCTGGTCCGGAATCCGCTGTCGAAGCGTATTCGGACTTTTTTTTGCCCCTACCCCTCCGAAATATAGCGCCCACAACAGGCTCAAAGACCATCATATAGTCCCCGAATCGCAAGACATATATCAATAGCCACGACAGCCACATAATACCATGCAAAAGCGGCAGAAACGGCTATTACACGTCCCGGGCAAAAGAGCACAACCGATTAATTTGCGGTATTTAGCCATTTCTCGCCGAAATATCGTAACTTTGCACTATATTTAGATTAACAAGACACTGAAAGTGATTACACAAGACCAAATAAAAGAACTGGGACAACGCCGCGATGCGTTGCGACACTACCTGGACATCGACGGCAAGAAAATCCAAGTCGAAGAAGAAGAACTGCACACACACGTTCCCGACTTCTGGGAACACCCCAAGGAAGCGCAGGTACAGATGAAGAAAATCAAGGACTTACAAGGCTGGATTGAACGCTACGATGAAGTTGACAAAGCCGTCAGCGAGGTCGAAACCGGGCTGGACTTCGCCAAAGAAGGCCTTGTCGACGAAGCCGAATTGGACGGGCTGTACGCCGATGCAGCCACCAAGATTGAAGACCTCGAACTACGCAACATGCTACGCCGCGAAGAAGACCGCCTCGGCGTGGTACTCAAAATCAACTCCGGAGCCGGAGGCACAGAGAGCCAAGACTGGGCACAGATGCTGATGCGTATGTACCTGCGCTGGTGCGAGAAGCACGGCTACAAGACCTCGATAGCCAACATCCTCGAGGGCGATGAAGCCGGCATCAAATCCTGCACCATCAACGTCGAAGGCGACTTTGCCTACGGATTTCTCAAGAGCGAAAACGGTGTCCACCGCCTGGTGCGCGTCTCACCATACAATGCCCAAGGCAAACGCATGACATCATTCGCCTCGGTCTTCGTTACCCCGCTGGTAGATGACACCATCGAAGTACGCGTCGACCCGGCCGCAGTGTCATGGGATACCTTCCGCAGCGGCGGCGCCGGCGGCCAGAACGTCAATAAAGTAGAATCGGGTGTACGACTGCGCTACCAATTCGTAGACCCCTACACAGGCGAGCACGAAGAAATCCTCATCGAAAACACAGAGACTCGCGACCAGCCTAAAAACAAGGAAAACGCCATGCGCCAACTGCGTTCCATCCTATACGACAAAGAGTTGCAACACCGTATGCAGGAGCAAGCCAAGATTGAAGCCGGCAAGATGAAAATCGAATGGGGCAGCCAGATACGCTCGTACGTATTCGATGACCGCCGCGTCAAGGACCACCGCACCGGACACCAAACATCCGATGTCAACGCCGTCATGGACGGCGACCTCGACGACTTTATCAAGGCCTATCTCATGCAATTTGCCGGCAATGAAGACTAAACATACACACATTGGCTTCACCCTCGGCAACGCCGGCACCATCACTACTGCTGCCCCGGTCCATAGCCAACGACACACAAGGCATCACCATTACACAATTACCTCGCCATGACATACACCCGCACCATACTTACAGCCATCACACTGGCACTCGCCACGATACTCATCGCAGCCTACGCCGCTCGTCAACCACGACTGCCAAAACGCTACGAAGACCAACAGTCGCTGACAATATACCAAGTTATGGTAGCATCCTTCAACCGCGATACCACCGCCACCACCCCGGGATACACCGCCATGTGGGGGCCCGACGACAACCGCAAAGACGGCAATATCGCCGGCGTCACCGCCGCCCTCGACCACATAGCCTCCATCGGCGCCAATGCCATTTGGCTCACCCCCATATTTGACAGCTCAAAAGCCAAAGGCGGCGAAAAACTCCGGTCCACCGGATACTTCGCCAACGACTACTTCGCCATAGACCCCCATTTCGGCACACGGGACGATCTGCGACACCTCATCGACGAAGCCCATGCACGCGGCCTCTACGTCATCCTTGACGGCGTCTTCGGGCACCACGGCGGAGTCACCACACCCTCACCCTCGGGATACACCATAGACAGCACACCCAGCGCCAACGTGCGCGACACCATACCCTCGGGCAATGTCGCCTACCCCGCCTCCCTGCCTTACTTTCGCGAAGTGGCCACCTGGTGGATAGACAACTACGACATCGACGGATGGCGCCTCGACCAGGCATACCAAGTCGTACAAAACGGACACAACTACTGGCGCGAAATACGCCAAGCCGTACAAGACCTTGCCGACCATCGCGCTGCACAAGGCAAGCGCTGGGGCACACTCGCATACATGGTAGGCGAAGACTGGGGTGACGCAAACGCCATCAACGCCGGCGTATACAGTGACCACGGACTCATCAGCGCCTTCGACTTCGACGGAAAAGAACGTATTTCCGGCCCCATGCAAGACATTGAAAGCGAAGGACTTGACAACTGGGACGATATAATATACGTGCTCAGCACCCCACGCCAACGCGGATACAAGGACGACACCGTGCTGCCCAACCTGTTTGTCACCAACCACGACGGATACCGCCTGGCCGACCACCTCAACCCCGCCGAGCCACTATACATCGAAAAACAAATGACACGCATGGCGATACTCGCCGCATATAACGGACCCATAACACTATACTACGGCGACGAATTCGGCGACCGCGCAGTCGACAACCACGGATGGCAAAAAGACAACGTCTCGCGCACATCCGGACACATCGTCCCCCTCGATGACCAACAGCGCCAACTTATGCAATACACCTCCAACGTCATGAACCTGCGACGCCAAAATCCCGCCATGTGGCGCGGAATCCCCACATTTCACCACCACAACATCGATGGAGCCGATGTACTCATCGTTGACAAAACAGACATCAAGACAGGCAACCGCGTAGCCATAGTCTTCAGCGACAAAAACGTCTCAGTTCCCATAGAAGGCACATACATCGACGTAGACGCCTGGCGCCCCGAAATCAAGGTATTGACACCTTCACACGTCAAGCACCACAATAAATAAGCAAACATACACAAAAGCACTACAACAAATACACATAACCATGAACGTAGTAGACAGATTTCTGCGGTACGTCAAATACGACACCCAGAGCGATGAACTCACCAACATGACGCCCTCCACACCCGGGCAAATGACCTTCGCCAAATATCTCGCCGACGAACTCCGCCAAATGGGACTCGACGACATCACCCTCGATGACAACGGGTACCTCATGGCGACACTGCCGGCAAACACCGATGCCGAAGGCATTCCCACCATCGGATTTATCGCACACCTCGACACATCACCCGACATGAGCGGACACAATGTTACCCCACGCATCGTCGAAAACTATGACGGCGGCGACATACTGCTCAACAAGCATACAGGCATTACACTGTCGCCCAACGACTTTCCTGAACTGCTCAACTACAAAGGACAGGCACTCATCGTCACCGATGGCAATACCCTGCTCGGCGCAGACGACAAAGCAGGTATAGCCGAAATCATCTCCGCCGTAGACCACCTCCAACAACACCCCGAAATCAAACACGGCAAAATACGCATAGCCTTCAACCCCGACGAAGAAATCGGCCAAGGCGCACACAAATTCGATGTCCAACTCTTCGGTGCCGACTGGGCATACACCATGGACGGAGGCGAAATAGGCGAACTCGAATACGAAAACTTCAACGCCGCAGTCGCACGCGTCACCTTCACCGGGCGCAACGTACACCCGGGATACGCCAAGCACAAAATGATAAACTCGATGCGCATAGCCAACCAGTTTGTCATCATGCTCCCACGATGGGAAACCCCCGAACACACCGAAGGATACGAAGGATTCTACCACCTCATAGGCATGGAAGGAACCGTCGAAAAAACAGTGCTCACATACATCATACGAGACCACGACCGCGACCGCTTCGAACGCCGCAAAAAAGAGATGGAACACCTCGCACGCAAAATCAACCACGAATTTCCCGACTGCTGCGCCATCGAAATCAAAGACCAGTACTACAACATGCGCGAAAAAATCGAACCGCTGATGCACATCATCGACACAGCCGAACAAGCCATGCGAGACAGCGGCGTCACGCCCAAAGTAGTACCCATACGCGGCGGCACAGACGGAGCACAACTCTCATTCAAAGGCCTGCCATGCCCCAACATATTTGCCGGCGGCCTCAACTTCCACGGACGTTACGAATACATACCTATCCCCTCCATGGAAAAAGCCACAGAAGTCATCGTCCAAATAGCCCGTATCGTTGCACAAAACCATCGCTGATACATACGCCCATCCCGGTGGCACCGCCATCATCATCACCGGTGCCACCGGAAGCGGCAAAACCACACTCGCCATAGAACTGGCGCGACACCTGCACTGCCATATCATCAGCGCAGACTCGCGCCAGATTTATCGCGACATTCCCATTACCACAGCCGCACCAACCCCGGACCAACTCGCCGCAATACCACACCACCTCGTAGGCACACTACCCATAGACGCCACATACAGCGCCGCCCAATTCGTCCAAGACGTACACACGCTGCTACCGCGACTATGGCAAAACAGCCCCTACGTCATCATCTGCGGAGGCAGCATGATGTACCTACACGCACTGCTGCACGGCATCGACGACATGCCCACCATCACCGAAGACACACGCACATACGTACTCGACCTATACCACCGACACGGACTGCAACACCTGCTCGAACTGCTCGCCACTCTCGACCCGCAATACCGAGCCACCGTAGACCCGGCCAATACACGCCGCATAATACACGCCATCGAAGTCAGCCTCCAAGCCGGACGCCCTTACAGCAGCCACCTCACCGGACGCCCCACCGCCCCGGAGCTGCACGCCGTTACATTCGCCCTCACCATGCCACGACCTCAACTCTTCGATCGCATCAACGCACGTGTCCTCCAAATGGTAGCCGACGGCATGGAACAAGAAGCACAACGCATGTACCCCTTGCGACACCTCAATGCCCTCAACACCGTCGGCTTCAAAGAATGGTTCAGTCACTTCGACGGAACGCTCGACCGCACCACCGCCATAGCTCGCATCGCCAAAAACACCCGCGTATACGCAAAAAAACAACTCACCTGGCTGGCCCGTGCCGCCTTCGACGTCACCCCACTCGATGCCCAATCCCCCATTTCCCCCCTCACCCAAATCCTCCATCACCTCCCCGATACCACAATTCCCACCGCCACCTGACACCGGCAATCATAGCCGCACAACCACCCGTCCCCTTTCACTATCCCCACGACCAACGCCATCCGACAAAATAACCGAAAACGCCATCAAAATAGCCGAAATTTTTGGAGGCACGAACCCCCAATTCACAAAAAAATCCGTAAATTTGCATCCGTGATAACACCCGAAAAGGTACATATTTTTGGTCTCCAAACGTTAACGAAATTAAAAATTTCATTACAACAGTCTCGCTGACAGTCAATTCCAAAAGTTGCTCTCCGAGACCATCCTCCACTAAAACAAGGATTAAGACTTGCTTCGTCTTTGGTAAAACGAAGTTCTTCTTCTTCTCCGAGACCATCCTCCACTAAAACAAGGATTAAGACAGAGATGGTTTCTTCGGCCAGTTTTTTTGACCGACTCCGAGACCATCCTCCACTAAAACAAGGATTAAGACTGGCTGTCGCTGGGTTATACCTTACTTAATTTTACCACTCCGAGACCATCCTCCACTAAAACAAGGATTAAGACGTTTATCCACATGTTCTTGTGGAGTGATTTTTTGCAGCTCCGAGACCATCCTCCACTAAAACAAGGATTAAGACAATAACTGGTAGATACATTAGGATTCGAACCTAAATCTCCGAGACCATCCTCCACTAAAACAAGGATTAAGACTTGAAATTCTCCTTCCTCTTCTGTTCTTACTTTTCCTCCGAGACCATCCTCCACTAAAACAAGGATTAAGACTAACCTCCTGTAAGTATTTTAATACCTGCTTCTCCTGCCTCCGAGACCATCCTCCACTAAAACAAGGATTAAGACTCGTCTTTGGTGAGACAAAGTTCTTCTTCTTCATCTCTCCGAGACCATCCTCCACTAAAACAAGGATTAAGACCAAATTTATATGTACTTGCTTGTTGATATGTAGCACTCCGAGACCATCCTCCACTAAAACAAGGATTAAGACGCTTCGGCGTTGTCGTATTCGGGCTCGCAGCCAAACTCCGAGACCATCCTCCACTAAAACAAGGATTAAGACCACTTCTTTGTATTCATCCTCAGACAGAGAATGATCCTCCGAGACCATCCTCCACTAAAACAAGGATTAAGACAATTGATTGACTACCACTTTATAGAAAAAGTGATACTCCGAGACCATCCTCCACTAAAACAAGGATTAAGACATGTCGCAGAACTCCTCTAAGGTCATTTTAGGGATTTCTCCGAGACCATCCTCCACTAAAACAAGGATTAAGACATATCGTTTTAGGTTATATAGATGGGATTTAAGGAACCTCCGAGACCATCCTCCACTAAAACAAGGATTAAGACTTTTGCAGAATCGTTATCTTCTTCTACTGTTCCACAGCTCCGAGACCATCCTCCACTAAAACAAGGATTAAGACCATTTAGAAAATAGACTGATTCCCATAGTGTCAGCTCCGAGACCATCCTCCACTAAAACAAGGATTAAGACCTACAAAGAGGGCAGCTATATATCCTCTCTGCCACATCTCCGAGACCATCCTCCACTAAAACAAGGATTAAGACTGGGGAAAGCACCGCCGCCTAACCAGTTGGCGGTTACTCCGAGACCATCCTCCACTAAAACAAGGATTAAGACATTAGGGTCATCAGAGCCAGCAAGCATCTTATATGTCTCCGAGACCATCCTCCACTAAAACAAGGATTAAGACTGTTATTGAAAGCACCATAAAGTGAACGGAAAGCTACCTCCGAGACCATCCTCCACTAAAACAAGGATTAAGACCTTTAGCCGCACTCTCGTGTGGCCATGGGGACATAGCTCCGAGACCATCCTCCACTAAAACAAGGATTAAGACTTTCATTATCATTGGCTTTTCTAAATAAAATATAATCTCCGAGACCATCCTCCACTAAAACAAGGATTAAGACAATCTATTATGGCGATGTTGTTTATGATAGTAGTTGCTCCGAGACCATCCTCCACTAAAACAAGGATTAAGACTTTGCTTGTTTTTTTCGATAGTGTTTTTTTGCTGCTGCTCCGAGACCATCCTCCACTAAAACAAGGATTAAGACTATAGTTGACCTCACGCGTGACACTTTCATACTCCTCCGAGACCATCCTCCACTAAAACAAGGATTAAGACAATTCATCACTGGATTCACTGAAATATTCAGCCATTCTCCGAGACCATCCTCCACTAAAACAAGGATTAAGACCGTCTTCATCTTCCTCAGAATAGACCCATCTTATTAGGTCTCCGAGACCATCCTCCACTAAAACAAGGATTAAGACCATTATCATCAAGCATTGTGATTACTTGCTCAATACTCCGAGACCATCCTCCACTAAAACAAGGATTAAGACTTGCATATTTTTTATATATAGCAAAACAGAATACGGAGCTCCGAGACCATCCTCCACTAAAACAAGGATTAAGACCCTCCCTTTTTCACCCTTGGTGCTTGGCTGAGCAACCTCCGAGACCATCCTCCACTAAAACAAGGATTAAGACAGGGATGAGAGTGTCTTTCCTGGCTTCATAGGCCTTCTCCGAGACCATCCTCCACTAAAACAAGGATTAAGACTATTAGGTTTGTGTCTTCTGGCATTTTTTCCAGAGACTCCGAGACCATCCTCCACTAAAACAAGGATTAAGACACCTGGACTGTAGCTCCAGGGAGCTTTGACATTGGACTCCGAGACCATCCTCCACTAAAACAAGGATTAAGACCGCACGAGCAACCATATGTTCATAATCAGCTTTGGCATCTCCGAGACCATCCTCCACTAAAACAAGGATTAAGACTCAAATAGACTTAACTGCTGACATTTCGGCTTAGGTTGCTCCGAGACCATCCTCCACTAAAACAAGGATTAAGACCTTCGTCAATACGATGTTGGCGAGTATACTTGTTTTTCTCCGAGACCATCCTCCACTAAAACAAGGATTAAGACTAATATAATTCAGTAACGTCATCAATATCTTCAATACTCCGAGACCATCCTCCACTAAAACAAGGATTAAGACTTCAATAATATTAGTCAGATTGTTTCTTTTTGATTTACTCCGAGACCATCCTCCACTAAAACAAGGATTAAGACATTGTATGCAGGTCAAGAACATCCCCTGCTTTAGCCCTCCGAGACCATCCTCCACTAAAACAAGGATTAAGACTTTAATGCTTCTATTGTTATATATTGAAGGAACGGACACTCCGAGACCATCCTCCACTAAAACAAGGATTAAGACTGCCAAGATGGAGAAGATGATGGAGAAGAAAGAACGTCTCCGAGACCATCCTCCACTAAAACAAGGATTAAGACTTCCTCCACAGATCTTTTATGTTAATTCCGACGTTACTCCGAGACCATCCTCCACTAAAACAAGGATTAAGACCATTGTAGAGATGGTTTTTTCGGTCAGTTTTTTTAACCCTCCGAGACCATCCTCCACTAAAACAAGGATTAAGACGTGGAACTATTTGTTCTTCTGGCAGATAATAACGATCTCCGAGACCATCCTCCACTAAAACAAGGATTAAGACATTTGATAGTGTGAATCTACACACTATATATCCTCCTCCGAGACCATCCTCCACTAAAACAAGGATTAAGACTATCCTAATAGGATACATACTACATTAAATAGCATGCTCCGAGACCATCCTCCACTAAAACAAGGATTAAGACAATTAGATAGTGGCATAAACAAAGAGGTTTTAGTGACTCCGAGACCATCCTTCACTAAAACAAGGATTAAGACTCCTATATATAGGGATGAGAGTGTCTTTCCTGGCTTCCTCCGAGACCATCCTCCACTAAAACAAGGATTAAGACTATTGTCTCGTTTGTTAATTTGTACTTTTTCATCGTCTCCGAGACCATCTTCCACTAAAACAAGGATTAAGACGACAGATATATAACTAAAGCATTAAATAAATTAGCTCCGAGACCATCCTCCACTAAAACAAGGATTAAGACTGCCTTCCCACATGTGAAGTATGAAGTTTTGAAACTCTCCGAGACCATCCTCCACTAAAACAAGGATTAAGCTATTAACAGCAACGAGAAAAGCGGCTGCATAGTAGATGATGTCCGACTAAACAGAAACATGTTGTAAAACATATTTTGCCGCAACAGATTGTTTTTCTAATCGTTAGCCGCAATTGGTGGCATTCCGACAGAAAAATAGCTTGCACGATTGCAAAATAACTTATAATTTTGCGGTGAGGTCGACAGGCTCGAAGCTATCGCCGGACAGTCCCCCTACTCTCGGCGACAGTTATACTGCCTGTAGAAGCGAATTATCTAATCACTTAAGCCTCGCCACCTAAAAACTCGAAAAAGAATAAACTAATCCACCAACGATATGGGTAGATACTTATACGGAGCATCGATACAGGGCATCCAAAACTACATCTTTCAGACCAATGAGCTGAAGGATATTATCGGTGCAAGCGAACTTGTCAACGAAATATGCCATAAATTCAAAACCATGTATGGCAAGGATAGCAAGCATAAGGGCAAGATGATAGTCCACGCCGCGGGCAACATCAAGTGCATTTTTGATGACGAGGACGCATGCCGCCGGGCTGTGCGCGAGTTCCCTAAGCGTGCCATGGAAATGGCGCCTGGCATCACCATCAGCCAAGCCGTGGTCAAGATTGAGAATAACGATGACTACCATGATGGGACAGAAAAGCTTGAGAGTCTCCTGCGCGCCCAGCGCAACCATCCGGTCAAAAGTCTGACCACCGGACTGATGGCAATGGAGCGTTCGCGCAAGACCGGACTGCCGGCAACTACAATAGAGAACACCAAAGACAAAAAAGATAAACCTGAGTACCTCGATGAAGGGACAGTAGCCAAGCGCAATGTGCCCGAAACCGAGAAAGAGAGCAACTACGACCCGTCCAAAGCCAAAGACCTGTATTTCAAGCTGACCGGCGATAAGATTGAATACGATCACCGTCCATACAACACAAAGGACCTTACCGGGCGTAACGACTGGATAGCCGTAATACACGCTGACGGTAACGGTCTGGGCGAGATTGTCGCACGTATTGGCAAAGATCCTAAGGTTATGCACAGCTTCTCCACCAGTCTGGACAATGCTACACTGGCCGCCGCCCAAGTAGCATATAATGCTATAAGGAAGGAAGCTGAGAAGGTCCCAAAACTGCCGATACGCCCCGTAGTCATCGGTGGCGACGACCTTACGGTGATCTGCTGTGGCGACTTGGCTGTAGATTTTGTAACGGCATATCTGAAGGCTTTCGAAGATTCGACTAAAGAAGAGTTCAAAGGCCTCGTTCCACAAATCGAAAACGAAGAAGCCAAGAAATTGCTTAGCAGAGGCTTGACCGCCTGTGCCGGCATCGCCTTCATCAAGTCATCCTATCCGTTTTATTACGGCTACGACTTGGCCGAGGCTCTGTGCGGCGAGGCCAAGAAGGACGCCAAGTCGGACAAAGTCAAGGAAGCCAATGGCAATCAAGCACCCTCATGCCTGATGTTCCATAAAGTTCAGAGCAGTTTCGTGGAAGATTACGCCGAAATCAAGCGCAAAGAGCTGACCACAGTCGATGGAGGTTCGCTTTGCTTCGGGCCGTATTACTTGAATAAAGAAAGTGTTGACAAGGTCAAAGACAGGGAACGTTGGACTATCAAGGAACTTTCAGAGACAGTAGATAAGCTGAATAAAGAAGATAACAACCGCGTTAAGACAGCCATTCGCCAGTGGCTGACGCTGATGCACGAGGACGCCGGGGCTGCCAAGCAGCACTCCAAACGTGTTAAAGCTGTCAATCTCGACAGTAAATTCATTTCCATTTACGATTCTGTCTCTACCGGTATAATAAAGAAGGACGCCGATGGCAAGGACAAAGAGCCCAAGCTTTATCCGGCATACGACATACTGTCGTTGCTAACAATAATCGAGCAAGAGACAAAACCAAACCAAGAAACAAAATAGGCATACCGCTATGAGCAATATAAAATACACTATCGAGTTTTACTCGCAATGGCATTGCGGGTCGGGATTGTCTGCCGGCGCGGATGTCGATGCGTTGGTCGTCAAGGACAAAGACGATATGCCCTATGTCCCGGGTAAGACCATCAAAGGCCTGGTGCGCGAAGCCGTAGAAAACCTTATGCAATTCACCAGAGAAAACAAGTCCGGACTTATCGAACAGGCCTTCGGCGAGGGAGGCAAAACCACCGGCTGCGCACATTTCGGCAACGCCGAACTCGATACTAAGGAACGCGATGCTATCGTAAAAGCCAACGCCGCTCAATTCCTATATAATAAGGTGACCACTACCGCCATCTCTAATGAGGGCACGGCGCAGAACCATAGTCTACGTAGCATCCAGACCGTGGTACCGTGCAAACTATACGGCGAAATTACGGGCGTGCCCGAGGAGCTGGCGGACGACATTGTCCGCTGCTTCGGCCTGATTAAACGCTTAGGACACAAACGCACACGCGGCCTCGGACGCTGTGACATCAAGGGAGAGAAAGGAGGAAAGGCATGAAGACACTCAAATTCAAATGTAAACTGCTGTCGGACGTAATCCTCAACCAAAAAGCCGCCAGCGAAGGCGCCAACAATACCCTCGACTTTATTCCCGGCAGCAACTTCTTAGGCATCGTGGCCGCCCGGTATGACAATTTCGACGATGACGCCATGGAGGTATTCCATAGCGGCAAGGTGCGCTTCGGTGATGCTCATCCCGCGTGCAAAGGCCACGAGGACATGCGCACGTTGCGCGTCCCTGCCTCGATGTACTATCCCAAGCTCAAGAAAGCGAGCGAAGTATGCTACATACATCACGAATACAACCGAGATAAAGACAAAGGGGGCGATGGCGGAAATCCGCAGCAGCTTAAGCAATGCCGTCAGGGCTTCTACGCCTTTGAGAACGGCGCCGGATTCAAGGCCGAGACGTCCACGAACTTTGCACTCAAGTCGGCATATGACCGCGAGGCACGCCGCTCCAAGGACAGCCAAATGTTCGGGTACGAGGCCTTGGACAAAGACGCCGAGTTCTACTTCAGCGTCGAGGTCGACTCGGACGAACTTGCGGACAAAATCCGCAAAGCGCTTGTCGGCAAACACAATATAGGGCGCTCGCGCACAGCGCAGTACGGATTGGTAGAACTCGAAGAATGTAACTTTGAAGAAACGCGATCTCGAGACATCAAAGCGGATGGCAAAGTCACCGTCTACGCCGATGGCCGACTGATATTTATTGACGACAACGGCGAACCGACTTTCCGCCCCACAGCGACAAATCTCGGACTTGACAGCGGCGAAATCGATTGGGAGCGCTCGCAGGTGCGCACCTTCCAATACGCGCCGTGGAACGGCAAGCGCAAGACCCGCGATGCCGACCGCTGCGGCATCGAAAAAGGCAGTGTCTTTGTCGTCTCCGGCTGCAAGGCGCAAGACCTCAAGTCCCGATATGTCGGCGCATACCGCAACGAAGGCTTCGGCCGCGTAATCTATAACCCCGAATTCCTGGATACGGCAGACAACGCCTCTAACGGCCAAGCCAAGTTCAAGATCAAAGAGGGCGAGGGAAAGGCTAAAGAGACCAAGAAGCCTACGCTAATACCTGCCGACAAAATCAATAATTCTCCACTGCTGAATTACATTAATCGCGCAATTAGGGATAAGGAAGAAGACGAGTATATCCGCAAGAAAGTCAACGATTTCGTTGACAAAAAAGAAGGCTTGTTTACAGGCGAACGCTTTGCTTCGCAATGGGGCGCCATCCGCACCATCGCTATGCAATACAAAACGTACGATAAAATCTGGGAGCAGCTTTTCACCAAGACTAAAGTTAAATATGAGAAAAGAGGTCCCGAACCTGCCGCCTACCTCACTCATGGTGTAGCCAAAGACAAGTGGAGCAAAGGAGGCCGCAAGAATGCCTTGGAAGACTTCATAAAAGAGATACATGAGTCCAAATATGAGAACGACATCACCGCAAAGGCATTAATCAACTTAGCATCCGAAATGGCCAAAATATGCAAGAACAAGCAAAAATGACAGATACACGATACACATACAGCCATATAATGCGGCTGACGGTGGAAGCCGCCACGCCGCTGGCCGTAGGCACGGGCAAGAGCTGTGACATACTCACCGACGCACCCGTGGCCAAGGACGTCAACGGCCTGCCTTACATCCCGGCGACATCCATCGCCGGCGTACTGAGGCACGCAATGGGACTCGCCGTCGACCAAACCGAAGGCAACCCTTTCGGATACATCAGCAAATCAGACGATAACGATGACAGCGGCCACGGCTCGGACATCATATTCACCGATGCGGTGATGGTGGGCAAGAACGGCAAGGCACTCGACGGGATACAGGATATTGATTGGAATGACGAATTTTATCGGTATTTCCAAGACCTACCCGTACGCCAGCACGTGCGCATCGACCACAAAGGTACAGCCGAGAACAACGGAAAGTTCGACAACGAAGTTGTGTACAAAGGCACACGCTTTGTCTTCGAGATTGAACTGATGTCTGAAAAAGACGACAAAGAGCATATCGAAAAAGCTATTGAGCACCTGCGTTACAGCACGTTGCGCATAGGCGGCGGCACTCGCAAAGGCTACGGCAAACTTAGTATTGTTGACTGTCGGCAAGCCTCACTCAACCTTTCCAATCCTGAGGACCTTGAGAAATACCTCAATAAATCATCATCTTTGGCCGAAGATTGGGCCGGTTTTACGAAAATCTCAGTAATTGAATCGTTAGACTACTCCAAGTGGACGCATTATCAACTGAAGCTTAAGCCTTTAGACTTCTTTATGTTTGGCTCGGGTATGGGCGACAGCGATGCCGACAACGTCTATGTTTCCGAATATGTTGTCAGTCGGGGCGAAAGTGTAGACAGCAACAAGCGCGTACTTATACCCGGGTCATCCGTCAAAGGCGCAATCGCGCACCGCACCGCATACCATTACAACAAGATCAAAGGAAACTTTGCCGGGAAACAGAACCCCAAAGAGATAACCGGAAGCAACAACGAGGCCGTAGCCGCAATTTTCGGAGAAGCCGATGGCGACAAATTCACACGCGGCCGGATACTGATAGACGATATTCTCCAAGGTCAAGTAAAAGCAGAATCAGAAGCAAAAGCAGATGCAGAAGCAGATGCAGAAAAAAAAACGACACCAACGTCAAAAACCTTCTTCCACAACAAGATAGACCAGTTCACCGGCGGCACTATGGACGGCGCACTCTTCCAAGAAAAGGTCATCTACGACAAAGACACCGAATACACGTTTGACATCTACGTCGAAAACAGTGCCATCGCCGATGATGACATTAAAAAAGCCTTCGTGCAAAGTCTCCGCGAGATCTGCACCGGGCTGCTACCCCTCGGCGGCATCACCAACCGCGGCAACGGCATTTTCACCGGAACCGCAACCGAAAACGACAAGCAATTATGGGAAAAATAGAGACAATAACGAAAATACCCAAAGCCAAATACCAAGGCTACATTTGGCGCAGCAACAGCGACCGCCCCGAAGTCCTCACCGGCGACAAGGAGTACGGCGGCTTTACGCCCAACCCGGACGGGAACCCCTTTATCATCGAAGGCAATCTGTGGAACGAAGCCAACAGCACCTCCATATCCATCCGCTATGTCGATGGACGATACTATATCCACCGGACAACGCTCACCGGCGAGACAGACCACAGCACCATCAAGAAATACGTGGCGCATCGTATTGACGAGTACAAGTATCTGCGCTTTGTCCAACTATGGGAGCCGCGCCCCGACCCTATGTGTGAAGGCATGGAGGTTCTTGAACCCTCAAAATTGGTATTCATCGGATTTACTAATAGCGAAAAATTATGGCACTGACATCACCATATAACTTTGTACCGCTCAACAAAAAGGTGTATATTCCCGACTGGTACAACCTCGTGTCGCAAGACATCCCCTTTGAGGACGGCGAAGACGGCTACATCGAACTGACCTGGCACAACGACTCCCCCCTGTTCATACGCAACGGAGCCAAAGAACTGCCTGACGGCAAGCCTAACGTTGAAGCGATGTGTCATGATGGACGCTACTTCATCCCCGGCTCCAGCATCAAAGGTATGTTGCGCAACGTTCTCAGCATCCTCGCCTTCGGCAAAATGGCAGAAGGCGAACAATACAAGGACCGCTTCTTCGGGCACAGAGAGATAGGTTCGGGACAGACAGATAGTAGCGACTACCATGAAAAGATGGATAATGCCAAATGCGGATGGCTGGAATTAGATAAAAATTCAACAGACGGCAAAGAACATTATCTTCTATACCCCTGTGACGGAGATTTATCCCAAATCTATATTGACGAGAGTAAAGACAAAAAGCACACCTCGCAACATTACGTCAGGGATTATTGCAAAGTATATGATTGGGGACGAACATCATGGGAACGTAATAATACTATAAAAAAAGAATTAGGCAAGTGGTTTCCGGAATTACCCGATTTCCCCGGATATAGGCTTTTTGCAACAGGTTGGATGGGAACAAAAAAGAAAGAGCTTTTGATACCTGCCAAGACAAAAGATCCAATTGAATTGGAGGATAACGTTGTCTCAAAATTCTTTGATGTTTACGAGCCATCTCCAAACTTCGAGAAATATAAAGACCTGTTAGATAAAAAAAACGAGCGCATACCCGTGCTTTATGTCGAGGATAACGGATCTGTTGTTGCTATCGGTATGGGCCGCATGTTCCGATATCCATACAATCAAGGAATTAAAGACATTGTAGAAAAAGAACAGGACACGACCAAATATGCAGGACAACGAGACCTTTGCGAAACTATATTCGGGTGGATTGGCAATGATAATAGCGCCAAAGGCCGCGTGCAATTCAGCAATGCATGGACAGAAAAGGTAATTCCTGATGACCGACCACTAGCGAATGGCGTACTTGGCCAACCCAAGGCATCTTTCTACCCGCTGTACATCAAGCAAAAGAAAGACGCGAAAACATATAATTCATATTCATCCAAGGACATAGAAATCAGTGGCCGCAAACGCTATCGTATACATAAAGGGAGTTCGACAACGGATTTGCCTAAAGGTAATGGCAACGAAAATACGACAACTTCATTCAAGGCAATTCCAGCAGGAAACGATTTTAAAATGCGCATCAATGTTCACAACCTACGGCCGGTCGAAATAGGCGCACTATTGTCGGCCATCACATTCCACAACTCATGTGGCGTATTCCACAACATCGGTGCAGCCAAGTCATTCGGATATGGAAAGTTACATTGTGATGAAGCGAGCATAAAACTTGTTGGTTTCAAGAATGACATCAAAGATTATCTCGGAACATTCGAAACCGAGATGGAGAAGTTCTGTCATGGCCACGGATATACCAACTGGCTAAATACAGAGCAAATCACAATGTTACTTGGCATTATGTCAGAGCATTCCGACCAAGACCTCAAGATGATGGAGCTGAAAGAATATACAAACGTCAAAAAAGCAGCGGCTCAATCACTGCAAGAGTTGAATAAAACGCCGGAAACATACATAGACCAAAATACCCAAATCGAACTTAAATCCGAAGACACAATAAAAGAAGCAAATAGATTCATACAAAGTGCGGAGGCACAGTTACAATCTGATGCTTCTACAAATGACAGATATTTCGAGCAAATCTATGAACAGGCAATAAAGTTCCGGGCAGAAATTGAAGATATTATATCTGTGCGAAAGGCGCTGTGCATAGATTATACAGAGCCAAAACAAGTAGCTCAGCAGATAAACAAAATCTTGAATCAAGCCTTCCGCCTGCAAAACCTTGTCGATTACGAAAAAGCCGAAAAATATTCAGACATTAGCCGTTTTGATTTAAGCAAACCAGATGAATGTGAAAGAGGTAAAGAATGGTTGTCTACTGCTATTTCCATATACGTGGATTTAGTTGACAAGAAGAAAATGCAGGGGCTTGATTACTCGGAAGAAGAGCATATAATCCATCAGTTGAAAGAACAGAATAACGCCATTATTCCACCTACTAAAAACGAAACTCTTGCCGATATTCTCGGCGAAAAGACAGGTGCTCTATATAGAATCACTAAATGGTCTCAATGTAAGGAGAAGATTGAGCAATGGATTGCCTCGCATGTGCTTAGCGATTCAGATAAGGACGCTATTGAGGAGACAGTCCGTAGGCTATCTGAGAAACCATCTCACGATGAGAAAAAGAAAAAGGTCTGGACAAAGCGTGACAGCCATATATGGAAAGCGCTTGAGGGCTATCTCGGCGAAGAACGTGCCGATGAGCTCTTCAAGAAGTTGAATTCGGGAAAATGAGCGTAATGGGAGGCAAGGTGGTGACGGTGCTTATCGCGAGGTACGACACGGAGATTACGGAGAGGGAGATACCCTTTCTGCGCGGCGCTGTCATCCAAGCCGCCGGACGCGACAACGTACTGTTGCACAACCACGTGGACGAGCAATTGCGCTACAGCTACCCTATGGTGCAATACAAACGTCTTGATGGACGTGCTGCTATAGTGTGCATTGACTCGGGCCTCGAAGCCATCCGCGACATCATCGCCCTCGACCTGGCCCAAGTGCGGCTCGGACGCCGCATCACGGCGCTACCAGCCCCGGCTCTCGAGCTCGAAGAAACCGAAGTGGCTCTCACCGATGAGATGCACACCTACCGGGCTACACGCTATTTCCCGCTCAATCAGGACAACCATCGCCGCTATAACGCCACCGACAGCATCGTCGAGCGCTACCGACTTGTCGAGCAATGTATCGTAGGCAATATTCTATCTTTTGCCAAAGGCATAGGCGTATTCTTCGATGGCACAGTAACGGCACAACTCATCGCCGTATCCCACACCGAGCTATACGACTTCAAAGACATCAAATTACGCGGCTTCGACCTCGTCTTCAAGACAAACGTCCGCATGCCATCCTACATCGGCCTTGGCAAGCACGCCAGCCTCGGCGCCGGCACCATCATCCAAATCTAACAGCACAACAGTATATGAAGAACGTACACATCACCTTAGTGGGCAAAGAAGCCCTCCCGGTATTCTACCCCATATATGAATATCGTCCAGACATTTCCTACCTAATTGGGACACGCCAGTCAAAGCCTGTAATGGACAACCTGTGCGCAACCATTGAAAAGTATGGCTTGCAATGTGTGGAAGAAATAATTGGGGACGCGTTTGATGCGAATATTTGTAAGCGTAAATGTGACAGCATTATAGCGAATGAAGGGCTTGACTGTTCGTATACATTCAATCTGACCGGAGGGACAAAGCCTATGGCTCTTGGTGCGATGTGGTCCGCAATTATGCATGATTGCGCAATGATATATACTGATTCTAAAGACTGTATTGACATCCGTACTTCAAAAAAAACTCCGCTACAACAACACTTGTCTCCTGAACTAATATTTATGCTGCAAGGCCAAAAGCTTAATAGCAGCATCCCTTACTCATACAATCCGGAACGTAGCAGATGTGCAGAAGAAATTCGCAGCCAAGTGTTCGACCCGTACAAAAGAGAAGTGCTTGACCTTCTCAAGGATGTATATGACCGCAACAAAAATCATATAGATAGTCAATATACCTATGGTCCTGTGTCGTACAAAAAAGATGGCACAACCACAATCATAACATATAAAGGTATAGAAATATTTCGGAGTGATTATCCCGAGGCAGACATGCTTTTATTTGAAGGCCGATGGTGGGAGACGCTTGTTGCCGATGCGATATACAAATGGGCCAAGGACAAGTATGATGTTTGGACAAGCGTAGTGTTCAATCCTAAAAAAGATGACTATACCAAAGATGGTGTCAGAATAACAAAAAACGAAATTGACATATTAATCAATTTGGGAAACAAATTCCTCTTTGTTGAATGCAAGTCCAATTCTTTCAATCAAGACGATATCTACAAACTTAACCGCGTTACACAGACGTATGGAAGTGATAAGTCAAAGGGCGTTTTAATCGCGTATAGGATTTTCTCCAAGATAAGGCCTAACCTAAGAGAAAAGGCAACAGATTGTAAAGTTGACATTCTCACCTCTGATGGCGACTTCAACAATCTTGGTAGCGAGTTAGACCGAATTATCAATACGCTAAAAGCATAAGGATATGGCACGCAAAGTATTTATATCCGTCCTCGGAACGGGCAATTACAAAGAGTGCATATACGCATCGGGTAATACTCAATATGATGGAACTCGCTTTATACAAAAAGCGACGTTACAGATGCTTGATGTTAAAGAAGGTTGGACGGAGAGCGATCGTATATATATCATAGTAACCGATGGCTCAAAGGAACAGAACTGGGAAACAAGGACTGATAATGGAGAGCCTAAAATCGGTCTGGCCGACACATTGAAAGAAATGCATCTTTCCACACCAATAGAGACTATAAGAATACCGGACGGAAATAACGAAGACGAGATATGGCAAATCTTCAGTGATATATATAAGGTATTAAATGATGAAGACGAGCTATACTTCGACCTCACACATGGCTTCAGATACCTTCCAATGATGGTTTTGGTTCTCGGCAACTATGCTAAATTCTTGAAGCATACCGAAGTCAAGAGTATAACATATGGCAACTATGAGTCACGTGATAAAGAGACAAATATAGCTCCTATCATCAATATCACTCCGTTAGCCGCCCTTCAAGATTGGACAAACGCAGCTGCCGACTATCTTGAGCATGGCGATGCAACGAAGCTAAAAATTTGCGCAGATAAGCCGCTGATTACCATTGCTCGAGAAACAAAAGGGCAAGACCAAGATGCGACAACACTCATAAAGTTGTCTAAACAATTATATGAGTTTAGCAATTTGATTTCATTCAACCGAGGTGATGAAATAATTATAGGCAAACAAAGCGAACAAATAAAGGCACTTTTAGAAAAAGCAGATGCCGAATATATCCGTCCGATGGGGCCCTTGTTTAAACAGATCGCGAAATCTGTTAGAAATTTTAATCCCGATAGTCCCGAAAATATGATTGAGGCTTCGCGACTATGTTTGGATCACAGCGATTTTCAAGCATCTATAACATTGCTCCAAGAGGGAATAGTATCTATGCTATGTCGTAAATTCCATCTCGACGTTAAAGACAAAGGTGATAGAGAAATTGCGACACAAGCCTTAAACAAGCTTGGACTAGAACTACAGAATAAAGAATACAGGCCGCTATCACCTTATAAAGAAACGATTATTAAGCGAATCATTGACAGTGGTATAATATCTTCAGAATTAGCCAACCAATGGAACAAGATAACAGAAGACCGAAACGACTTTAATCACGCCGGTCTTCGAGCGAGCTATAAAGATGCTGAAACATTGCGCAATAATATAAGCTCTTATCTTTCGGCTGTTTGCGATGAAATCTCTGCGATTAAAGCCTATGTTCCTGGCACTCCCCCGTTACTCGTCAACCTGTCCAACCATCCATATAAGGATTGGTCGGAAGACCAGAAAAAAGCCGCAGAAAAGTATGGAGAAGTACAGGATATGGCATTCCCAGAAATAGACCCGGCGATGAAAATTGACAAAATCAAAAAGGAGATTGCCGCAGCTCAAATAGATGAGATAAAAAATATGTGTAAGGAACGTAGAGTCACCGTTCACATAATGGGTGAGATGTCCTATACTTTTTATGTCGTTTCACAACTAAAAGCTTTTGGCATCCTATGCATTTGCTCGACGAGTGAGCGCGACACCGAAGACCTCGGCGGAGGCGAGAAGAAAGTAACTTTCCACTTCAAGCGCTTCCGCGACTACGACTGCTAACTCCGATGGCGGAGGTGGTAAACATTGCCACCTCCACCTCGGCAGCGACATTTCATATCTCGGCTATTATCGCCATACAGGCCATCCTTTTCACACAAATTATCATCAATGGAACTTGTCATAAATACATACGGCGTGTCTATCAGCCGAGACAACGAAGGCTTCGTCATCAGCAACGCCGACGGCCGCCAGCGCGTCCCGGTGGTCGGCATCGACTCGATACAGATTGGGAAAGGTGCTCAAATCACCAGCGATGCTGTGATGCTTGCCGTTGAGCACGAAATCGAAGTGTTTTTTGCAGACAGATCCGGCCAACCGCTGGCTCGGATTTGGAGCCCTAAATACGGGTCAATCTCCACCATACGCAAAGGGCAGTTGACATTCTCGTTCTCGTCCGATGCCGTGGCGTGGATCAAGGATGTCATTCTGCGTAAGATTGAGAACCAACAAGCACTGCTACTGATGCTTGCTGCCGATGACGCGAAGCTCGAGCTGCGCCAAAGCACAGACAAAGCCATACGCCGACTCGAAGACTATCGCACCAAAATCCGTACTATCGAAGGCGACATAGTCAGTGACATCGCCCCCACCCTACGCGGCTGGGAAGGAGTAGCCTCCAAGATTTATTTCGAGGCCCTTGCCGGTTTTATACCCGAACAATACCATTTTGAAAAGCGCACACGCCAGCCAGCCACTGACATCACCAATGCAATGCTCAATTACGGTTACGGACTACTATACGGCCGCATCGAAGGTGCTCTCATCAAAGCCGGCATAGACCCATACATCGGCATCATGCACCGCGATGACTACAATCGCCCGGTACTGGTCTACGATGTCATAGAAATATACCGCGTATGGGTAGACTATGTGGTCGTACGCCTACTATCACAACAAGCTATCACCGAGGATCATTACTCCGTACACGATGACGGTTCATACTGGATGGAAGCCTTAGGCCGTCGCATCCTCATCCAATCGCTCAACGACTACCTCGATGAAGTCGTTGCAGACAGCGCAATGCCACGTAGTCGCATGACGCAAATCACACTATACGCTCAAAGTCTTGCCCAACGTTTCAAACGCTATAACCAAGCACTATGATTTCCGCCGCTCGAAATATCCGGGACAACGCCGAGGCTTTGGTCAAAATGCCATTAAGGCATGTATACGACGCACTACGCAACCCACGCCCCGATATCACAGCCATGCTCAATCAGATACGCGTGGCACGCGCCCTCGATCCATCACGCTACCCGGCACTGAAATCTCAGTTGCCATACTTTGTATGTGCTATATTCAATCCCCCGTACCGCCGTAGCGCTAATTTCGCATACACCGAATACTTTATCATTGACATCGACCATGTGTCCGAACAAGGACTTACAATCCAAAGTCTCAGACAACGCATATCCGCCGACAGCCACACCCTGCTGTGCTTTATATCGCCCGGAGGCGATGGTCTCAAAGTGGTCATGCAGCTATCCGAAAAATGCTACGACCCAGGGCTCTACAAAGTATTCTACCAAACGTTTGCCGCAACTTTTGCACGACAATACGATATCGCACAAGCCGTAGACGCCAAGACCTGCGATGTCACGCGCGCCTGCTTCATGAGTGCCGATCCCGAAGCATACTACAATCCAACGGCTGAACCCGTGACCATCAGTGACTACATCAATCCAACGGCAGTCCTACGCAAAGCCGCTAAAACCAAGCACGAGACCTATGCCCAAAAGTCCGACGGAACACTGGACACAGCAAACGTTCACGACACGACCGAACCTCCGGACGATGTCATCGCAGCAATCAAACGGAAACTCGATATAGGCAGAAAATCTGTACAACAAAAACCTACAGCATACGTACCGGACGAACTCAACCGCATTATAGATGATCTGCGTGCATTCATCGAATCCTTCGGCATCACTGTCAGCAGCATCGACAACATCCAGTACGGCAAAAAGATACGCATCAGTATTGATGCAAAAAAGGCCGAGACAAACCTATTTTATGGCCGGCGCGGGTATTCCGTCATCCAGTCGCCACGCTCAGGCACAGATGCCGAAGCCAACAAACTCACCGCCGACATAATTCGCCAATATCTGGCAGAACATAACCTCTGACCATAATGCCTCGTAAACCAAAGCCACCACTATCCTTAGCTGAGCAGATGCAGAAAATCATCAATGCTCGCCTAAAACTGCCCCCTCGCGACAACGACAGCGAAGTAGACAACGATATAGACAATGACATTGGATCACTTGAACAGCGAATACAAAAAATCTTAGGCATCGTCTGCGACACCAAAACCAAAGACAACCACATGGTATTCTTCGTAATGTATGACATACGCAGCAACAAGGTACGACGACTTGTGTTCAAATACCTTACACGTAAAGGCTGCACCCCGATACAGCGATCCATATTTCTGGCCGAAGCACCCACGGACGTATTTCAGCAAATCCAGTCCGATCTTGCCGAAGTGCAGCAAGCATACGAAAACAAAGACAGTATTATCGTACTACCAATCACCACCGACTACCTACGTATGATGAAAATTATCGGTCAGCACATTGCCGTAGACGTCATCACGCACAACAAATCCACCCTATTCTTCTAAATAATTTTACGCACGCAAATACAACATATCACTTTTTTGCGCAACAATACTTTCTTGCGTTACGACTGCTTCATTGCCCTGCGTCAGCTCATGCTCTTTCATCTCGCCGTTGTCAGAAGGTTCATCACCCAATATCTCCCGGGCAGGCTTCTTGAAATCTATCACCGGGTCTATGATGCGCACCTTGTCATTCTCATCAATGAACGCATTGTCGCCCTCGACATCCGTAACCGTCACTTCGTCATTACCAAAGTGATAGCCATCCATCCGCTTCAGACCCTTCTGCGCAAGATACTCCGCTACTTGCCGCGCACTCGCACGCTTTGTCGAACGAACCAAGTCTTGCGACAACACTATGCGCACATCCCCCAAGTCGTCCGTAATACCCTCAAACGTATAAGCCGTCTCCGGGAAATACTTGTTATGCACAAGATACTCGTATATCGCATCCTCCGGCTTCACTCCCGGCTTCATCGCCGCCGACGCATACGGATCTTTTACTTTATAAGCCTTGCCGGCGCCATCGCTGATATAGACCTCGCTTTCACGAGATTGCTTAGATAATCGCTGCCCCAAGTCGCGAATACGCTCCTTAGGCATATACAGCCCATTTTCTTTGGCTACATTTACCAGCCTTTCGGATTCCGCTTCGCGTCTATCTCTCTCGCTACGTACTGTATATTCCCCACGTGGAGAGGCCAACCCCTTCTCAAACACTCGTATATCGCCTCGGCCTCCGCCTCGCGCCACGCTTCGGGCTCCTTCGCCAGCCACTCGGCCGCCGTTTCGCGACCATTGCTCATCATTATCTTGTCCAAGTCTTTTTCCATACTGCAAATTTACTGTTTCTTTCCAATGTTGTCCTAAACGTTTTGGTCAAAAATAAAAATAGGAAGTAGTTACTAAGGCAAAAAATGGCTACCTTAGTAGTGAGCGACCAACTCTACTACTTCCTATGGCAAATATAACACTTTTCGCACAAACAATCGCCCAATTACCTCGGCAAGCAATCAGAAAAATCATCCGCAATGCCGGAACAGACAAGCACAGCAAGGGCTATGACACATGGAGCCAGTTTGTTAGCATGGTATTCAGCC
>ERZ779852.971-NODE-971-length-29000-cov-17.903714_pt1 | contig 29000 bp, 27 predicted proteins | sample MGYA00511559_ERZ779852 | MGnify/ENA primary metagenome ERZ779852 (study PRJEB29588, sample SAMEA2157977) | human gut metagenome | biome: human gut; feature: human-associated habitat; material: faeces | place: Denmark | collected 2008/2010 ...
GACTATTTTTTATTCAATTTTTCAGGTGTGCAATTTCATTATACAATGAGCCTTTAAGAAATTTAACACCGGAAGCAAGAACCTATAAACGTACTCGTGGCAGAGTAAGGGCTCCTGAGGAGAAGAAAGCATTGGTTTTAGCTGCCGGGAAAGCGTGGAATGAATGGCTCAGTTCCGGTAAGCTGGTAAAGACAGATAAAGGATACGAATTATACAAGATATAGATAAGAATATGGAAAAGCCTAATGAGTTACGCAAATGATGTGAACTCATTAGGCTTTATTTTTTTGATGCCCTTATACAAGTAAGTCATCGCACTCGTCAATTATTGTTGCAGGCAGGATTTCATTAAAATTTTCGCCTTTTCCATAAAAATAGTCAAATTTTTTCGCCTATCCTACCCGAAATAGGAGGTTGGGGTGGGGTGGAAAATTCTTTTAAGTGCTATACTGACGTTAATAAAGAGGTTCCATCTTAATTAAAAGGAGGCTTTTACTATGAAGTTTTTGGCAAAAATGAAAGAAAAACAAATGCAAAGAAAAATCGGCGGTATGCTTTGTGGACTGCTGTGCACCGGGGTGGTACTGGTAGTTCCGAGCGCGTGAGCAGATAATTATTTTGGTGATGATGGCAAGACTCATATGTTAACAGGTGCTAATGTTTCGCTGGACTCTGGTAATTATGATGCTGTTTACGGTGGTTATGATGATACAGAGGTGTCTCTACCGGAAGTATTTAAGAACAATGTTACTATTACCGGTACTGCTGCAACTAACATCGTATGTGGTGCATATTCTTTTTATGGTAATGTCAGAGAGAATACTGTAACGATTAGCGGTAATACTTTGGGAAATGTTGTGTGTGGTGGTGGCACCGGTGCTGCAGACGCTATAAAAAACCATATTATCATTAAAGCTAATAGCGAAGTAAACGGGATAGTATATGGCGGTAAAGGTGTCACAAGCAGCAAGGAAAACGATGTAACGATTAGCGACAGTACCATCAATAAAACTGTATATGGCGGTGAGGCAGATGGCAATACTGAAAATAACCATGTTACTATTGATGCTAACAGTACAGTGAAAGAAAGTGTTTTTGGTGGTTATTCTTTTAAAGGTGACAGCAAAAACAATGAAGTAACAATCAACTGTGGTAGCGTAGTAACAGGAAATGTTGCCGGTGGTGTTGCTTTAAAAGGCAATAGCGAAGGCAATACTGTCAGTATTATCAAGAGCAGTACTGGTTATGTATATGGAGGAAAAGGCGGCACAAGTAGTAAGGGAAATAGCGTAGAGATTATTGAAGGCACAATTAGAAATTCGGTATATGGTGGTTATGCAGATAATGATAATAATAGCAGTGCTGAAAACAACAAGGTTACAATTAGCGCTGGCAGCAAAGTAAGTGGTAGTATTTATGGAGGCTATGCTAATCATAACGCCAACGAGAATAAGGTAAGCTTTAGTAATGTTGCTGAGGTTGGTGAAAGTGTTTTAGGTGGTTATTCTTTAAAAGCTGACAGCAAAAACAATGAAGTAACAATAGAGGGTGTTGGTGTAGTAAAAGCATATGTTGCCGGTGGCGTAGCTTTAGCAGGAATTAGCGAGGGCAACAAAGTAAATATTGCCCATAGTAGTGTTAATGTGAATGTTTATGGCGGTTATGGAGCTAAAGATAGCATTGGTAATATTATAAGCATAACTGATGGCAGTAGCGTTAATAAAAATGTCTATGGTGGTTATTCCTTTAAAGGCAATAGCATGGATAATACTGTAACTATTGATAATAGTACTGTTAATAAAAATGTCTATGGTGGTTATACGGAAAGCGATGGTGCTATATCTGAAAAAATCCAAAATAATAAAGTTATTTTCAACAATGGTGCGAAAATCAAGGGTGATGTTTACGGTGGTTATGATAAACTGAATAAAGCCAATATTACCAATAACACTTTGGAAGTAGTTGGTAAAGGCAACGAAGCAAAAAGCATTCAAAATTTTGATAAACTTAACTTCTTTATCACCAAAGATCTTATTGCCAACGATACTATGCTGAAAGTAACAGATACTGCTCTTATCAATAACGCAGAGATTAAGGCTGGCGTAGAGCTTGGCACTAAATTAAACGAAAATGATAAAATCAACCTGATTACTGCAGGCGCATTAAAGGCTGAAAATATCACAACAGGAACCTTGACTGATGGTTTGATTAATATTGACAAGGGAATTAAAGTTGCTATTGGACCTGATGGAAATAAGTTAGTCGGAGTTATCAATGGCACAACACCTCCGGGTGGCGGTGGTACAACACCTCCGGGCGGCGGTGGCACAACACCTCCGGGCGGCGGTGGTACAACACCTCCGGGCGGCGGCGGCACAACACCTCCGGGTGGTGGCGGCACAACTCCTGGTGCCGGCAGCCTTTACGCTGATGCTGACGCAAAATCTCCGGTTGAAACACAGTCCGCTGCGCTCACTATGCTGAACCTGGGACATGATTTGCTGACAACTGCAGGCTATGAAAACGCTGCATTGGCTGTTGACGGGGAGGAAGAAGGTTCTGTTAATCCGTTTATCACCATGAGCGCTAACAATCAAAAGCTCGATACCGGTTCTCACGTTGACCTCAAAGCATGGAACATGAATCTTGGCTTTGCAAAGAAAATCAACAACAATTCCGGTAAGCTGATAATTGTGCCTGTGATTGAATACGGTCGCGGCAGCTATGACTCCTATCTTGACAATGGTACGCACGGCGATGGCGATGCACACTTCTGGGGTGCAGGCCTGATGGCTAAGCAGCTCAATGATGATGGCCTCTATTATGAAGGCTCCCTGCGTGCTGGCAGAATGAGCACCGATTATCAATCTGCTGTTGCAGGCGGCATTAAATACGACAGCGATGCAACCTATTACGCAGCACATCTTGGCATGGGTAAGGTTGTTCAGTTGAACGATAAGGATACCCTTGACTACTACGGCAAGCTGTTCTACACTCGTCAACAGGGTGATAAGGTTACTGTAGGCACCGGCGCAACCTATGATTTCGATGCTACAACCTCTCTGCGTACTCGTCTTGGTGCAAGATATACGCATCAACTGAGCGAGAAGAATGCTTTCTATGCAGGCTTGGCATGGCAGCATGAATTTGACGGTGAATCCAATGCGATTGTAGCAACAACCCTTGGCTCTGCTTCCGCACCTGCTCCTTCAATGAAGGGCGATACCGGTATTATGGAGCTTGGCTGGAGAGTTAACAACTCCGACAAATTCGAACTGGGCCTTGGCGTTAACGGCTCCGTTGGTAAGCAAAAGGGTGTAGGCTTCAACCTGAGCCTCAACTTCAGCTTCTGATAAAGACTCTAGAATAATAAAAATATAGCATTAGTCCAGGGAATCTTTAAGCATAAGTAATGGACTAACGCAGATTTACAGAAAAAGCCATGTTTTACTGATTTTCGGTAAGACATGGCTTTTCAAATATGAAAATTATGATTGGCATAGGGGGATTAAGATACCAAAATTGATATTTTCCGTACAAAAATCTGATAACAGAGCATCAGCGTTATAGAGCGCTACCTTTCAGTCGCAAAACTTTTAACGTGTTTTCTCCTTCTTGCGCACAAAAAACCGCACAACAAGATGCGGTTTATGCTTAGTTTACATTTAAACAATAAAAAACGCTGATGCTTATGCATCAGCGTTAACTTCTGGTAGCGCTAAAGGGAATCGAACCCTTGATTTCGCCTTGAGAGGGCGACGTCTTAGCCGCTTGACCATAGCGCCATTTGGCTCCGGGACTAGGACTCGAACCCAGACCGAATGATCCAGAGTCACTTGTGCTACCATTACACCATCCCGGAGTAGCAATTCTTTTTGAGCACGCTCATCAGAACAATAACAATTATAGCAGATAGATAGCAGTTGGTCAAGTACTTTTTTTGAAAAAAGAAGAATTTTTTTAGAAAAAGTTTTGGAGGACTAGCAACGTTTGTTTGAAGTATAGATTGACGCATATGCTTTAGCATGATAAAATCAAGATAATATAACGATTAAATAACAGTGAATAAATATTCGTGACAGGGAGTGATAGCATGAAGCTTTTACATTTGTCGGATCTGCATTTAGGAAAAAAACTCGATGAATTTTCTCTTTATGAGGATCAAAAATATATTTTACAACGTATTGTACAGATGATTTGCGCCAAGCAGCCTGATTGCGTACTGCTTGCCGGAGATATTTATGATAAACCGGTGCCGCCGGCAGAAGCCGTCGTTTTGTTTGATAATTTTCTGAATCAGCTGGCGGAGCTCAAGGTGCCTGTGTGCATCATCAGCGGCAACCATGATTCGGCGGAGCGCTTGGCATTCGGTGCGCAGCTGATGAGCGGCAGCGGCATTCATTTTGCGGGCAGCTACAACGGTGAGGAGCAGAAGCTCGTGTTTGAGGATGAATTCGGCAGGGTGAATATTTTCCTGCTGCCTTTTTTGAAGCCTGCTGTTGTGAAGCATTGGGCACCGGAGGAGGCTGCAGCTGAGATTACAAGCTATCATGATGCGGTGAAATATGCTGTGTCGCAGCTACCGCTGGTACAGGAGGAGCGTAATGTGCTTGTTGCGCATCAGTTTGTCACCGGCGCTGTTACCGCAGGCAGCGAGGCTGTTAATGTGGGCGGACTGGATAATATCGGTGCGGAGGTTTTTGCTGCTTTTGATTATGTGGCTTTGGGGCATATCCATAATCCGCAGAATGTCGGCGGTAATGAGCGTATCCGCTATTGCGGTACACCGCTGAAGTATTCCTTCAGCGAGTTGCAGCAGCAAAAGTCTGTAACAATGGTTGAGCTTGCCGAAAAAGGCAATATGAAGGTTACGCAGCTGCTGCTGACGCCGTTGCGTGAGGTGCGGTATTTAAAGGATACCTTTGAGAATTTAATGACAAAGCCGAACTACGCTATGTTCCCTATGGATGAAAATGGCTTCCTGCAGGATTTTTATTATCTGACGCTGACGGATGAAAACGATGTTCCTAATGCTATGCAGCGCCTGCAGACTGTATATAGGAATTTGCTGCAGCTTGATTATGACAATAAGCGCACGCAGGCGAATGCGGAGCTGAAGGTAACGGAAGATTTGGTAGAAAAAACACCGTTAGAGCTTATTGATGATTTTTATCGTCTGCAGAACAATCAGAAGCTGAGCGAGGAGCAGAAGCAGTATCTTACTAATCTGCTGTCGGAAATGGGAGGTGACGTATTATGAGACCGCTGAAGCTGATTATGAGTGCGTTTGGTCCGTATGCGGGGCAAACCGTGATAGATTTTTCCCAGCTCGGAGAGCAGGGACTGTATCTGATTACCGGTGATACCGGTGCCGGCAAAACCGTAATTTTTGATGCCGTTTCCTATGCCTTGTACGGGCAGACGAGTGGCGGTGTGCGTGATGCCAACATGCTGCGCAGCCAATATGCGGATGCTGATACGCCGACCTTTGTGGAGCTGGAGTTTTCCTTCCGCGGCAAGTGCTACAGGGTAAAACGCAACCCGGAGTACCGTCGTCCGGCGAAGCGTGGCACCGGTATGACGAAGGAGAAGGCCGGTGCCGAGCTGTACTATCCCGATGACCGCGTTCCGGTAACCAGAATGTCGGAGGTAGATAAAAGCATAGTGGAGCTGTTGGGGCTTAATCACAAGCAGTTTACGCAGATTACGATGATTGCTCAGGGACAGTTCCGCAAATTTTTGGATACCAATACGGATGAGCGCAGTAAAATCTTCCGTGATTTATTTCATACATATTTCTTCCAGCAACTGCAGGATAAGCTGAAGCAGGATGCTGCGGCTAAGCGTAACGAATTTGCCGAGCAGCAGCGCCGAAGCGAGCAGGCGCTGAACGGCATCAGCTGCATTTATCCCGCATATACGGAGCAGCTGCAGAGCTTTGCTTTGCGTCATTACGAGGGCTGTGTTGAAGAAGTACTGACTTTGGTTGATACGATTACTGCTCTGGACGAAAAGGAACAGCAGCAGGTGGCGGCAGCGGCGGCTATCGTGACGAAAAATCTGACTGCGCTGCAGGACAGCCTGGGCGCTATTGCTAAAAAGCAGCAGCTTGAAAAATATATGCAGACAACAGAAGCAAAAATGGTAAGTATGCAAAAGCAACTGGAGCAGGAAGCAGCTGCAGCAGTGCAAAGACAGGAGGCTCTGCAAAAGCTTGAGGCAGAGGTCAACGAAGCGCAAAAGGGCGAGGTGGAGCTGGCACAGCTGCAAACAGAAAGGCAGCAGCTGGCTGCACGTCAAAGGGAGCTGCTGCAACTGCAGGATATGCAGCAGCGTTACCAAAGGCAGGAGGTTGTTCTGCTGCAGAAGCGTCAGGAGTATAAGCAGGCCTGTGATAATTTCAATCATCTTAATGAGCTGAGCGATACTTGCTTTGACAGATTTTTGAGCGCGCAGGCGGGCCTTCTGGCGCACGATAAGCTGAAACCAGGCAAGCCCTGCCCGGTTTGCGGTTCCTGCGAGCATCCGCAGCCTGTGCAGCTGGCGCAGGATGCACCTACCGAAAATGATGTTGAGCAGGCACGCGCTAAAGCTGAGGCTGCTCAGAAAATAAGGGATGGCCTTATAGGTGAAGGCAAGGCTTTAAAGGAGCATCTGGAGCTAGATAAAACCTTGCTGCTAGGCAAGGGAGTAGAGCTGCTTGGCTGTGACGATTTGAAGCTGATTGCCGAAAGAGCGCAGTCAGAGCTGAAGGATGTTAACAATAAGATTACGGCTCTGCGCCTGAAGATGGGCTTTTTGCAGGAAAAGGTGGAGCAATACCGTAAGCTGGCGAAAACTTTGGAGCAGCAGAAGGCTGTCGACAAGCAGGCGGAGGCTGCGGCGCAGAGCATAAGGCAGCAGCTGGCAGGTGCCGAAGGACAGCTGCAGGAGCTGAAAAAGCAGCTTGCCGAGCAGAATGAGCTGCTGACGGATGTGGATGAACAGAAGCTGCAGCAGGAGCATGAAAAGCTGCTGGTGCAACAGCGTGAGCTGGAGCTGCAGGATAAGCGGCTGTATGCCGCCATTAAGAATAACCAGCGGATTAAGCAGGAGGTCAGCGGCTACGAAGCGCGCAGGGCAGCCTGCGAAGCGGAGTACAGCTTGATCAACAGCCTTTCCGCAACGCTGAACGGAACCCTGACCGGCAAAAAACGTGTTAATCTGGAAACCTATGTGCAGATGCACTACTTCGATAAAATTCTGCAGCGCGCCAATATAAGGCTGCTGCACATGAGCCGCGGCCAGTACGAGCTGTGCCGTGACAAAATGCAGGATGCGGACAGCAAGACGGGCAACAGCAAAACAGGCCTTGATTTGGAGGTTAAGGATTATTACAGCGGTAATCTTCGCAGCGTCAAAACCTTAAGCGGCGGCGAATCCTTCATGGCATCGTTGGCGTTGGCGCTGGGGCTGGCGGATGAGGTGCAGTCCTGTGCAGGCGGTATTCAGTTGGATACGATGTTTGTCGACGAAGGATTCGGCTCACTGGATGACAGCAGTCTGCAGCAGGCTATTGCTACACTTCAGGGACTCAGTGAAGGCCATCGCCTTGTAGGTATAATTTCGCATGTACACGATTTGCAGGAAATGATTGACAAAAAAATTCTCGTCAGGAAAAAACGCGGCCAACAGGGGACAGGCAGCGAAGTCGCACTGGTGGTGGATTAAGGTAAAAATATCACTGCGGAAGCAGAAAATTACTTTACCATATATTGTCAGTGTGATAAAATAATCTTTATACTTAAAAGGCAAATGGATTGCTGACATGTTCGTAGCAGCAGTTAAAAAACAAAATGTATGGAGGGCTTGACGATGAAATTATTGGAAGAAAAAATTGTTAATGACGGTGTTATCAAAAGCGGTAATGTCCTGAAGGTTGACAGCTTTTTAAATCATCAGATTGATGTGCCGTTTGTTGCGGAGCTTGGTAAAGAATTAAAGCGCTTGTTTGCAGACAGGAATATTACTAAAATCCTGACTATTGAAGCCTCCGGCATCGGTATTGCCTGCGTTGCGGCAATGTATTTTGGCGTTCCGGTAGTGTTTGCCAAGAAATCCAGCGGCAGCAATATGGATAAGGATGTTTACTTCACTCAAATTTATTCCTATACCCATAGCAAAACAAACGACGTTGTTGTTTCTAAAAGATTCCTGTCTAAAAACGACCACGTGCTGATTATTGATGACTTCCTGGCTAACGGTTGTGCTCTGGAAGGTCTTATTGACATTGTGCGTCAGTCCGGCGGCACTGTTGAGGGCGTTGGCGTTGCTGTAGAAAAAGGCTTCCAGGGTGGCGGCGACAAGCTGCGCAAAGCCGGCTACAACCTGCATTCCTTAGCTATTATTGATAAGATGGATGCCAAAACCAACACAGTAGTGTTCAGACATGAGGAAGAGTAATGAGCGAAAAACAATATACTGATCCGATATACGACTTAGACGGAAAAATTTCTGTAAGCAAGGCGATTCCCTTCGGCCTGCAGCATATTCTGGCGATGTTCGTAGCGAATATCGCTCCGATTCTGATTGTAGCCGGTGTGGTAAAAATGCCGGTAGAGCAGAGCGGTGCGCTGGTGCAGTCGGCAATGCTGGTAGCAGGCATCGGTACGCTGATACAGCTTTATCCTGTCTGGCGTGTCGGCAGCGGTTTGCCTATCGTTATGGGCATCAGCTTCACCTTTGTATCCATCGCCTGTGTTATCGGTGCTAAATACGGTTACGGCGGCGTTATGGGTGCGGTGCTGGTTGGCGGTTTGCTGGAAGGCTTTTTAGGTCTGGGAGCAAAATATTGGCGCCGTCTGATTCCACCGATTGTTGCTGCTACCGTTGTTACCTCCATCGGTTTCTCTCTGTTGGCGGTAGGTGCTAACTCCTTCGGCGGCGGCTTCGGTAACCCCAACTTCGGTGATGCTCCTTATATTATTGTAGGTACGATTACTTTGGTAAGCTGCATTGCCTACAATATTTTCGCCAAATCCTTCTATAAACAGCTTTCCGTGCTTTTTGGTTTGATTGTCGGCTATGTAGTTGCTTATTTTATGGGCATGGTAAACATGAGCAAGCTCGCTGAGGTTAAGCTGATTGCTATTCCTCAGCTGATGCCTTTTACCATGGAATTCCATCCCGATGCAATTTTTGCATTCTTTTTGATTTTCCTGGTTTCCGCTACCGAAACCATTGGTGATACCTCCGCAATGACTGCTATCGGTCTGCGCCGCGATGTTAAAGAAAAAGAAATTTCCGGTTCTATTGTCTGCGATGGTCTGGTAAGCAGCTTGTCTTCCGTTTTCGGCTGCCTGCCTATTACCTCTTTCAGCCAGAACGTAGGCCTGATTGCTATGACAAAGGTTGTTAACCGTTTTGCTATCATGACAGGCGCTGTTATTATGATTATGGCAGGTCTGTTCCCAGCGCTGGGCGTGCTGCTGTCATCTCTGCCGGAGGCTGTTTTGGGCGGTTGCACCTTGATGATGTTCGGTTCTATCGTAGTCAGCGGCGTGCAGATGATTGCCAACTGCGGCTACAACACCCGTAATGTAACGATTGCTTCTTTGGCACTCAGCATCGGTATCGGCTTTACTCAGACACCGGCAATTTTTAAGATTTTCCCTGATTTGATTAAGAATGTTTTTGCAGAAAACTGTGTAGCTGTAGTTTTTATCGTGGCTATGGTATTAAATATCATTCTGCCTAAAGAGGAAGAAGAATAACGATACGTGTTTTAAAATAAAGAGGGGTTACAAATGAAGATTATTGATGCCCATATGCATTATTACAATGTTGATGGTTTTGTGCAGGTTGCAGCCAATGCAGGCTATGAAAATACAGCGGCCTGCTGGCAGAAAATATGCGAAGAAAACAATATCGCTTTTTCCGTAGCTATGGGCAACACTAATTATACGTCTTCGAAATACGGCGGTGTCACACCGCGCATGATTGACCTTGCAGCGCCTTTTGACGAGGCGCATTACAATCAGCCGCAGAACATGGGTTACTGCATGGGTGTAAACAGCGAGGCTATAACCGAAGCAAATGCGGAAAAAACAGCGCAGGAATTTGAACGCTTTATTAAGGACCCGCATTGTTTGGGCATCAAGCTCTATCCCGGTTATAATGCTGTCTATGTCAACGATAAAAGGCATTGGCCGCTGTTTGAGCTGGCGCGTGCCTATAATATGCCAGTTGCAATTCACACAGGCGATACAGCCTGGCCCAGCGGTCTTTTGAAATATTCGCATCCGCTTACTGTTGATGAAGCGGCAGTGGCGTTTCCTGATGTAACCTTTGTTATAGCGCACTGTGGTTGCCCCTGGTTTGCTGATGCGGCAGAGGTGGCCTGCAAGAACGCCAACGTATGCATTGACCTTTCAGGTCTGGTGGAGGGCAATCCCAAACCGCTGATGCTGCTCGAAAGACAGCGTGGCTTTTTGCGCCAGCTGCATACTTGGCTGAATTATCTTGGTAATTATGAAAAAATCATGTATGGCAGCGACTGGCCGCTTGTAAATATTCCCCTGTATATCTGGATGATTAGCCACGTTGTTCCCGAATGCTATCACGAGGATGTATTTTATAACAATGCAGTAAGGATTTACAGTAAAATCGGCAAGCTGCTGGAAAAGTGCGGAGGTTGAGATGGGACAGCCTGATATCAAAGAAATAGAGACAGGGCTTAAGGATTGGGACTTTGTGCGCAATCTGCCTGCAGCAATCGGTGATTATACCCTTGTGCCGGGCTCCGGTATCAACGGGCAGATTTTGAATATTGCAGCCTATGTGCATGAAGCATCGCACTGCCGTCTTGATTTGACTTATACAAAAGAAACATTTGACTATGTGCCGGTAAAAACCGTTGGCCTGCATACGTTCCGCGACGTGCGTTTCTTTTGTCGTGACCGCGAGCATTTTGCTGACATGATGCGCAAGAGTTTGCCGGATATTCTGGCCAGCATGGATAAGAAAACCGTGCATACGCTGCCGTATGAAGCGAAAGCGCTGCATTTTGAGCAGTGGGACTATTGGCGTACGCTGCCTGCTCAGGTAGGCGATTATGAGCTGTATATTACGCCCGATAATCCCTTGCCTTATATCAATGGTTCCTTTATCTTTTTGGATTATACTGATTTTAAGCATGGCAACCAGATATACTTTTCCTATAATATTTTCCGTGATGAGCTGTTTGCGGAAATGCGCAAGAATCATCTGCCCTTGACCACAGACGCTTTTGACGTGCTTGGCAACGTGCCGGCGGAGGATAAGCTGCAGGCTTTGCAGGTGCATATAGAGGAAAAACTGATGGCTGCATTGGAAGATAAAAAAAGTATAAAAAGATGTTGACAAAATAGGTTTAAGCCTGTATAATGTAATTCGTAGTTGATTGGCCCGGTGGTTCAGTTGGTTAGAATGCCGCCCTGTCACGGCGGAGGTCGTGGGTTCGAGTCCCATCCGGGTCGCCATTACGCCTCGGTAGCTCAGTTGGTAGAGCAAAGGACTGAAAATCCTTGTGTCCACAGTTCGATTCTGTGCTGAGGCACCAATCCAAAAACAGCACCTGCTATTGCGGGTGTTTTTTTATTATATGTATATCTATATCTGCTTAAACACATTTTTTAGCCAGCAAGGAGTGTTATCATGTTTGAAAAATTTTTCCATGAAGTAACCGGTCCCTACATCTGGGGTCTGATTCTGCTTTTATCCCTGCGTGCCATCTTCTCTTCCGTGCGCAAAAAGGATTATCCGCACGCTGCTGCTTTTATCGTCGTAGCCATTGCTGCCGCATTTATGACAGCAAGCGCACTTGACATGCTTCCGCCTGCTATAGCAGAAATATTTGCATAAGAAAAAGGCCGCTGCGCAGCGACCTTTTTACAAACTTAAACGCCGCTTTACGCGGCGTTTTTTGTGCTTATTTTCAGTTGATGCCGGTTACATCAAAGCCGGTATCCTCAACAGCAGCCTTCAAAACTGCATCATCCAGGCCTGTGCCCTCAACAACCGCATTATTGTTTTCCAAGGAAACAACAACACTTGTTACACCTGCTACAGCAGCAAGTGCTTCCTTAACGGCGCCAACACAATGTTGGCAATGCATACCTTCAATAGCAATAGTCTTAGTCATAATAAAATCTCCTTTGCAATTACAATTTTATAAAACGCAGTCTTAGTGCGTTAGTAACAACAGAAACACTGCTGCAGCTCATCGCCGCCGCTGCAATCAGCGGATTCAGCAGCCAGCCGAAGGCTGTATAAAATACACCTGCGGCAAACGGAATACCGACGGCATTATAAATAAAGGCCCAGAAAAGATTTTCCTTGATATTGGTCATCACGCTGCGGCTTAAGCAAATTGCTTTCGCCACATCCAACAAGTCGCTCTTAATCAAAACCATATCAGCAGCTTCAATCGCAATATCCGTGCCGGCACCGATAGCAATACCTATATCGGCACGCGCCAACGCCGGCGCATCGTTGATGCCGTCGCCTACCATGGCGACAATATGGCCCTCCTGCTGCAGCTTGCGTATTACCGCTTCCTTATCCTGCGGAAGTACCTGAGCAACAGCCTCATCTACTCCCACCTGCGCACGAATGGCTTCCGCCGTCGCCTGGTTATCACCTGTTACCATCAGCACACGCAGGCCCATTGCCTGCAGCTTGCCGATAGCCTCCCTGCTCGTAGGCTTTACGGTATCGGCAACAGCAATACAGCCTAAAAGCTCGCCTGCACGGACAAAATATAACGGTGTTTTTCCCTGAGCCGCCAGCTTGTCATACCGTTCCATCAAACTGCTGACATCAACATTCAACGCCTCCAGCAGCTTGAGATTGCCTGCCGCACATTCAGCTCCCGCAAGCTCCGCTGTAACACCCTGACCAGGGATTTGCTTATAATTGCCGGCTTCCGGCAAAACAAGCTGCTTTGCTTCAGCAGCAGCAACAATAGCTTCACCCAACGGATGCTCCGACAGCTTTTCCAGTCCTGCGGCAAAGGCAAGCAATTCATTTTCCGTAATCTTTATAGGTAAAATATCCGTCACCACCGGCTTGCCCGCTGTAATCGTACCTGTTTTGTCTAAGATAACGGTATCAATCTTATGCGCTGTTTCCAACGCTGTTGCCGATTTAATCAGAATGCCGCTCTTGGCACCACGCCCCGTTCCTACCATAATCGCTGTCGGTGTTGCCAATCCCAAAGCACAGGGGCAGGAAATGACGAGCACCGAAATAGCTATCGTCAGTGCAAAATGCCAGCTTGCGCCCAGCGCCAGCCAGACAACCGCCGCAAGCACGGCAATGCCTATAACGGCAGGCACAAAATAGCCGCTCACCTTATCAGCTAGCTTGGCAATAGGCGCTTTAGAAGATGTTGCCTCATCCACCAGCGCAATAATCTTCGCTAAAGCAGTATCAGCGCCAATCGCAGTCGCTTCCATCTTAAAGTAACCGCTTCTGTTAATAGTGCCGCCGATAACCTTGTCACCGATTGTTTTATCTACCGGCAGGCTTTCACCCGTCAGCGCACTTTCGTCCAGGGCAGCGCTGCCCTCAATAATTTTGCCGTCCACTGGCACGGACGCACCACTTTTTACAATCAGCACATCGCCCGTAACTACCTCCTCTACAGGAATTTCTCCCTGCAACCCGTGGCGTTCGACAAGCGCCGTCTTCGGCGTAAGATTCATCAGCGCCTTAATCGCATCAGAGGTGTGGCTCTTTGCCCGCGCCTCCATAAACTTGCCGACAGTTACAAGTGCCAAAATTACGGCACTCGCTTCAAAATATAAAGCATCGGCAAAGCCCGGCAACAAATCAAGACGATTGTGTCCAAAGGCATACGCCATGCCAAATACAGAATACAAACCGTAAATAAACGACGCGCCGCTGCCTACGGCAATCAGCGAATCCATATTAGGCGCACCGCTTAAAAGATTGCGCACACCGTGGATAAAATACTTGCGGTCGATAAAGAGCACCGGAATACACCACAGCATCTGCAGCAAAGCGTTAATCAGCTCGTTTTCCTGCCCCAGAATAAAGCTTGGCAGCGGCCAGCCCCACATGCGCCCCATGTGCTGATAAAAAACAAGACCGGCAAAAAGCAGCGAGCCGATAAGACGCTGGCGCATCTCCTCCATCTCCTGTGCCGCCGTATCCTGCTGAGGTACCGGTGCTGCAACATTTGCAGCATGCACTCTCGCGCCAAAGCCCAGCTTTTCAATGCGGGCAATAATTGCTTTTTCATCTACAACGCTTTCGTCAAAGGTAACATGCGCATTATTTTTCAGCAGATTAACGTTCATCTGCTCCACACCCTGCATCTTGTTAACAACTTTCTCGATGCGCGAAGAGCAGGCACTGCAGCTCATGCCTGTTATATCAAGTAATTGTTTTTTCATCGTGGCTCCTTTCGGTTACTATCTATTTGACTTGAAAATTTTTGTCTGCTATTATTATAGCAAACGCTATCTTTATTTCAAGAACGCACTATTTAGGTAGATAGTATGCAAAAAGATACTGTAAAGATATATAATTTTTGCTGCACAAGGCAGACATATGATTTTTTCATAACATCATTATATCTTAATCACCTTGCTCTTTGCAGAAAGGAAACTCCAAATGAAAGATACTATTAACGTCAACTGTCCCGTTGCCGCCACGCTGCAGCTCATCGGCGGCAAATATAAAGCATTGCTCCTGTGGCATCTGTCCGGCAAAATTTTGCGCTTCAACGAGCTGCGCCGCCTCGTCCCCGAGGCAACACCCAAAATGCTCACCCAGCAATTACGCGAGCTGGAAGGTGACGGCTTGATTGCGCGCAAGGTGTACGCCGTCGTGCCACCTAAGGTTGAGTATAGCCTGACGCCGCGGGGCGAAAGCCTCTTTCCCATCCTGCAGGCCATGTACGCCTGGGGCAGCAAGCTTTTAGAGGGCGAAGGCATCTGCCCGGAATGCTCCATGAAGCCTGTGGAAGCAGAACATTGCTGCGGCCACGATAAAAACAAATAGAAACGAAAAACTTCGGTAGAACGATGACACTTAGCGTTCTACCGAAGTTTTTTATTTGGCTATTTTACTATTATACCCCAATATCCGTTATGACTACTGCCTACACGTTTAATAACTCCTTTTTTCTTCAGTTTTTGCAAGTAATATTTTACTCTGTCCACAGACCATTCCAGTTTTGAAGCAATTTCCTTTTGCGTTAATCTGTTGTTTTGCAGCAAAGCATTTAAAATAACATTATCATCATCCGTCAAATCAGAAAAGTTACTTACGATAGTTTGGGTAGTTTGAGTAGTTTGGGTAGTTTTTCTATACATATTCACCCTAAAATCACCATCAAAACCAAGTAATTGCGGTTTAGGCAAATCATATTCCGCACATTCCCTAAAAATTCTTGGTATACCAGTACCCCATTTTTCAATAATTTTCATATATGCAAAAGCACTTGCAATTGCCGGATTACGCAACTTGGAATAACCTTCCATTATTTTTCTTATCGAAACATTATTTAATAGCATTCCTGGAGATGTAATTTCCAATCTGTCATCATACAAAGCTACTTGTATATTCCCTGGTTCCAAATAACTACGATGTGCAACAGCATTAGCAATTAATTCGCGTATGCCATCGACTGGCAACTCATACATATCCTGACGATAAATCCCTTTGATATGCATTCCCATATTAATTTTTTCTAAAACATACTGATACGCAAACTCTACCTGCTGCTGAACAGGACCATCAAATTCTCATCTATCAATAAAGTATGCACGTGTATTTCCTTTGAAAACTGCACATTGTATAACAGGCTGACGCAGCATTTGACCTGTTAACAGTGCATATGCATTAGTAGGAAGAATTTTACCATCCACATCCTTCAAAACTCCCCAAGTTATCAATACATTCTTGGTTATATCGCGAACCGCTAATTTTGCACTTTCATCTAAAGTATTCTTTATTGCTATAGCTTTCATGTCACGACATAATTTTTCTATTTCATTATCATGCACCTCTGTAAGGTATTTGCATATTTCACTGTCATAATAACGATTTTGCCCTTCTAATATAAGCTCTTTTAACATATATTCTTCTACATGTCTTGTAGTTCCGGCAACGCGCACATAAGTGCCTTTTACTATACCTTGAGACTTTATATAATAAGATCTCATAGGCGCTGGTTGAATTTCTACCACTATAACAGTTTTATCATCTAAAATCTGTAGAGTCACATTTGGATATATTTTAGGCTCACAGCTATCCAGAATAGCATTTGTAATGACATCAATTTTCAAAAATATAGCATCAGATTCTATTCCAACTACCTTTAAACTTTTGTCATCAATACAAAAAAATAATATGTCCACCTCGTCCATTAGCAAAAGCAACTACTGTTTTCATGTACTTATCACTATTCGGCGGAATTTCTACTTTATATTCAACATTTACCGATTCTCCCAAAAACAAAGCTTTTTCCAACATACTATTTCATCCAAATGAAATACCTTAAAATCTACTATAGTATTTAGTGTTGCACACAAGTTCAGTATATCATTTTTTCTTAAGTTCTCAATAAACGAAAAACTTCGTTAGAACATCGTTATTCTTAGCGTTCTAACGAAGTTTTTTATTTGCTGTATATATCACTTTACTTATAGTCACAACGCTGGCACTGCGTCAGCATCAGCTCGTCAGTTTCCTTGCAAAACATCCCCGACCAACGGCAAATACTTTGTAATATAGGTATAGCCGAAGTTCCCTTTTCCGTAAGCTCATACTCCACATGCGGCGGGATTTCATTATAAGCCTTGCGCGCCACCATATCGTCTGCAATCAGCTCTTTAAGCGCCGCCGCCAAAACAGCATCGGTAATATTAGCCAATTTCTTGCGCAGTTCACTATAACGCAATTTATTTTTTTACGCCAGCACGCATATAATACGCGATTTCCATTTGCCGCCAAAAACGCTCAAGCCATATTCCAACGGGCAGCGAATATCCGCCGCCAGCTTTTTTTGATACATAATCATCACTTGCCTATTACTATTCCACTATATCAGGCTTGTTTTTGCCTATATAATTAAAAAGCGCAGGGAATATTCCCCACGCTCAAATGCAATGAAAATTAAAGCTCTTTTTTGTTATCAGCACCCGGAGTAGTAACGATAACCTTTTCAGGAGTAATAATCAAGGCACCCTTAGCAGTTGCAGCTCCATGGAAAAGCTCCTCTGCAGCATCCTTAAAGACATCGACCACTTCGCCTTCTGTTACATAAACAGCGCTGCCCTTAATCTGATAGCCTTCGAAGGTTTTGCCGTCATAAGCAGAAACAGCAACGCGGCCGTTATTTTCTGCAATGTTCTTTAATGTAGTATCCAGAAATACATCACCTACTACCAAATTACCTTCTGCAGTCACATCCTTAAAGCCAACAGGCACAACATTAGGCTCGTTGTCAGCGCAGGTTGCGACATCCCAAAGATTATTTTTCAAAACATTAATAACACTATCGTTTAACATTCAGCATTCCTCCTAAGCTTTTCTTGAATTGCCTTTATTATATTCTTACTGCTTTTCAAAAACAATATATTAAGGAATTTATAAGTTACTAATAAATTTCATAGTATAGAGAAATCCTGTGCTTGTATTGGGAAAACTGCGGCTAAACGATAACTATGCTTACGTTTTAGCCGCAGTTTTTCTATTTTCACTTTAAAACAGCCGAAATATTTTATTCACACGCATGGTACAACTGCTTTCCAATGAAAGCAATTAATACAAAAAGCACGCTGCAGCCTGCACTTTCGCGCAACCCACAGCGTGCTCTTATAATACTTAAAATCAGCCGATTTCTGCTTCCTTTTCAGTACCGCGAACGTTGATTGGATGGTTGTTTTCGTCAACCATTACAACCTTCGGCACATAGGTTTTAGCTTCTTCCTCGGTCATGAGGCTGTAAGCGATGATGATAACAGTATCACCAACCAGAACCTTACGTGCAGCAGCACCGTTCAGGCAGATAACACCGCTGCCACGCTCACCGGCGATAACATATGTTTCCAGACGGTTACCGTTGTTGTTGTCAACGATTTGTACACGCTCTCCCGGAAGAATACCGGACAGCTCCAGCAGCTCGCTGTCGATAGTAATGCTGCCCATATATTCCAGATTAGCCTGGGTTACGGTAGCGCGATGAATTTTGCCATGGTGCATAGTATAAAGCATATTATTTCTCCTCCAAAACTACATTATCAATCAGACGTGTGGTGCCGAATTTAACAGCTACAGCCAGCAGGTTGCTGCCTGCCATCGGAGCTGCTACAGGTTTCAATTCCGGCAGTGCATAAATTTCAACATAATCAATATCAGACATGGACTCTTCTTTAATGGAAGCGGTAACAGCCGCAGTAATCTTAGCAGCGTCACGCTCACCTGCTTCGTACTGCTCCTTAGCAGCCTTCAGGCTACGGCTCAGTACCAGAGCTGCTTTGCGCTCTGCTTCATTCAGATAGGTGTTGCGGGAGCTCTTTGCCAAACCGTCAGCTTCGCGGACAATCGGCATAATGCGCAGCTGGATATTGAAGAACAGGTCTTTTACCATGCGCTTCAGAACCTCAACCTGTTGTGCGTCCTTCTGGCCGAAGTAAGCACGGTCCGGTTGTGCCAGGTTGAACAGCTTGGTAACAACGGTAGTTACACCGCGGAAGTGAATCGGACGGGTACGGCCGCACAGAACCTTGGTAATATCACCGGTTACTTCTACCCATGTTGCATCTTCGCTCGGATACATTTCCTTCGGAGCCGGAGCGAAAACTACGTTAGCGCCCATGCTTTCTGCCAGCTTGCAGTCTGCTTCCAGAGTACGCGGATAAGCGTCCAGATCTTCGTTAGGACCGAATTGAGTCGGGTTTACGAAAACGCTAACTACAACAAAGTCATTTTCCATGTTAGCTGCTTTAATCAGGGATGCATGGCCTTCATGCAAAGCGCCCATAGTAGGCACCAGGCCGATGGTCAAACCCTGAGCTTTAGCTGCTGCAACCTCTTCGCGCAGCTCTGCAACTGTATGTACTAATTTCATTTTGAATTACCTCACTTTATTTATAAAAGTATTAATATAATTTTTCTAAAACAGCATCGTCAATCTTAAAGGTATGCTCAGGAGCAGGGAAGGTTCTTGCCTTAACATCGGCAATATATTCCTTTACTGCTTCTACGGTAGTATCATGCAGATTAGCATACTTCTTAACAAATTTCGGGCAGAAGCCGGTGGAAACTCCCAAAAGGTCATTGCATACGAGCACCTGACCGTCGCAGCCGTTGCCGGCACCTATACCGATGGTAGCCATGGTTTTCAGCTCGCTGGTTACCTTAGCAGCCAGTGCGGCCGGAACGCATTCCAGCACGCAGGCAAAAGCACCTGCAGCCTCCAAAGCCTTGGCATCATCAATCATTTTTTGTGCAGCGGCAATATCCTTGCCCTGTACCTTGAAGCCGCCCAGCTGATTTACAGATTGCGGAGTCAGACCGATATGAGCACATACCGGAATGCCGGCCTGTGTCAGACGCTCTACGAGAGGTACTACCTCAGAGCCGCCCTCCAGCTTAACTGCAGTGCAGCCTGTTTCCTTCAGGAAACGTGCCGCATTATACATTGCGTCAACAATGCTTGCCTGATAGCTCATAAACGGCATATCGCCAACTACTAAAGCAGTGCTGTTGCCACGCATAACAGACTTGGTATGATGAATCATTTCATCCATCGTTACTGGGACTGTGGAATTATATCCTAAAATTACGTTACCCAGGGAATCACCTACAAGAATCATATCTACGCCTGCTTCGTTCACGTTGCGGGACATTGCTACGTCGTAAGCGGTTATCATCGTGATAGGTTCGCCATTTTGCTTCATTTCCTTAATCGTTGCGACTGTTACTTTTTTGTTAGCCATAATATCCTCCAAGCAAATTTCTCAGCTCATCAGCTGCATTTTCGTCAATAGTGCCATTAGCAAGGGCCAGCGAGGTTGTCGCCAGGCCCAGAGAGCAATAGGCAGGAATTACATCTGCCGGTAAGGCAGCAAGATGTTTCGCTACCGTGCTGACATCACCGCGGGCAATTGGTCCCGTCAGGACCGCTGCAGGATTTTGCGTAGCCTGCAAATTAGCCGCTGTGCCTTTGAACAAGGGAAGCAGTGCTTCCCAGGCAGCTTCATTGCTGCCGGTCCAGCGCGCCATCAGCTGCGCCGCCATAGCCTCCACCGCTACGGCGTAGTTAGAGCAGATACACGCTGCCGCATGGTAGGCCGCACGTTCTTCAGCAGGAACACTGAACGCTTTGCCGCCAAAAAGTTCTACGAGCTTTTTGCCTGCGTCCTGCGCTTCGCTGTCACCGTCCAACGCCATATACACACCTGCAAGCTTTGTATTGCCGCCGGCAAAGCTTTGCAGCGGATGCAGGCTGCCTACGTGTGCGCCCAGCTGAGCAAGCGGAGCCAAAGGCTCCAATCCCACACTGCCGCTCACATGCAGTACAACCTTAGCCGCCGGTGTCACGCTTTGCGCTAGCTCCTCCGCTACCGTACCAATTAACCGGTCCGGTACGGTAAGCAACAACACGTCCGCTGCCTGCCACAGCTTCGCGTTATCCGTCGCCGTTACACCAAACTGCTGTGCCAGCTGTGCGCTGTGCTGCTCAGATGCAGCCGTAATACCGACCAGCACGCCTGCTTCACGCAAGCTTGCAGCCAGACGGCTGCCAACGCGGCCACCGCCAATAATACCAACCTTCAAGATTGCCCTCCCTTCTGACCACAGGAGACGCTGTGCAAATTCAAGGCTATGGAATTGCCGATTAATGCCGAAGCATATAAAAAAGCGCATTCCGGTACGGAATGCGCATAGTTAGCCTGTTTGCGTCTTCGTCCCGGTCTTATAGATCCAAGCGAGTATTGACTTAAAAATTTTTCAGAAGTAAGCTTTACTGTTAACTGCTCCAGCTCATCCTAAATGCTACTGTGCATCAGTAAATTTTACCGCACTTATAATAGCATAGAAACGCGCAGTTTGCAAGCAAAATATGCTATAATGAAAGAAAAACGCAAGGAGGTCATCAGCATGCCCTATGTAAACATCAAAATCACCAAAGAAGGTAACGTTACACCTGAGCAGAAGCGTGCTCTCATCGAAGGCGCAACCAATCTTCTGCATGACGTTCTAGGCAAAAACAAATCTACCACCGTTGTCACCATCGACGAGGTTGATACAGATAACTGGGGCATCGGCGGCATACCGGTAACCGAAATCCGTAAAAACGCAGCAGCAAAAAAATAATTTTTTCCTTTTTATTAAGATGATTCTTCGTTAACCACAAAATAAGCAAAGATTGACAGTTATAACCACAAAATATGGCTGTCAATCTTTTTTTATGCCCAACCGACATGGTTAACCATACTATTTTGCTAGGTTGACATTAAAATCTTCACAGCGTATACTTAAGCTATAACAAAGTTAACCATATAGAATTTTAAGTTAACCAAAATAAATTACGAAGGTGAAAATTATGAGTAAAGGTCTTTTCATTACAGCAATCGGTACAGATATCGGTAAAACATACGTTACCGGCCTGCTTGTTAAACGCTTACGCGATGCAGGCGTCAACGCAGGCTATTACAAAGCAGCGCTGAGCGGCGCCGAAGAACAGCCTGACGGCACCTGGCTGCCGGGCGACGCAGTCTTTGTTGCTAAAACCGCCAACATCCCGGAAAAACCGGAAAACCTTGTTTCCTACATTTATAAGGAAGCAGTTTCTCCGCATCTGGCAGCACTGCGCGAGGGCAATCCCGTAGAAATGGAAAAGATTGAAGCTGATTATCAGGCTTCCCTTGCCAAATATGATTACGTTACCATGGAAGGCAGCGGCGGCATCATCTGCCCCATCCGTTGGGACGAAGAGCACATCCTGCTCGAGGACATCATCAAGAAGCTTGATTTGGGCGTATTGGTAATCTCCAACGCAGCGCTCGGTTCCATCAACAACTGCGTACTGACCATCTCTTACCTCAAGCAGAAAGACATTCCCGTCCGCGGCATCATCCTTAACAACTACGACGGCAGCAACTTCATGCAGGCCGACAACAAGCGTATGATGGAAGAAATTACAGCGGTCCCCGTACTTGCCTGCGTACCGCCGAATGCCAGCGAGCTGGATATTGATGTAGAAGTGCTTAAAGGATTATATAAATAAAAATCAACAGCCCCCTTTAGTCTCGCTAAAGCTCGACAGTTCCCCCGAGGGGGAACTAAGAAAGTTCGACCGCAGATCTTGCCTGCCCCTACGGGGAAAGTGCCGAATAACGTGAGGCGGAAGGGGGAATAAACAATAATGACACAAAACTCAGGAGGAAGAAAAAATGAACGATAGAGTAGCAGATTTACAAAAAAGAGATTTAGCCCACATCTGGCATCCCTGTTCCCAAATGAAGGACTACGAAACCTTACGTCCTATCATCGTTGACCACGCTAAAGGCCCCTACCTCTACGCAGCCGACGGCACCGAATATCTTGATATCATCAGCAGCTGGTGGTGTAACCTTTTAGGTCACTGCAATCCCAAAATCAACGCCGCCATTAAAGAGCAGATTGAACAATTAGAGCACGTTATCTTCGTTAACTTCACCCACGAGCCTGCTATTAAGCTGTGCGAAGAGCTGGTTGATGTTCTCCCCAAAGGTTTGAACAAATTCAACTTCGCCGACAACGGCTCCTCTTCCGTAGAAATCGCACTGAAAATCGCTTTCCAATATCAGCTGCAGACCGGTCACCCGGAAAAACAGCGCTTCATGTGCCTCAGCGAAGGTTATCACGGTGAAACCATCGGCGCTCTTTCCGTAGGCAGCATGGACCTGTTCGCACAGATGTATAAACCCATGATGATGAACAACATCCATGTAAAGGCACCTGATTGCTACCGTTGCCCGTTTGCCAAAGACCGCGAGCATTGCCAATGCGAATGCTTCAAATTTGCTGAGGAAGAATTTGCCAAACACGCAAAAGAAACCGCTGCAATTATCGTTGAGCCTATCGTGCAAGGCTGCGCAGGCATGCGTATCTATCCGCCTCTCTACCTGCAAAAGCTGCGTAAGCTCTGTGATGAGTACGGCGTACTGCTGATTGCCGACGAAATTGCTACCGGCTTCGGCAGAACCGGCAAAATGTTCGCCTGCAACCATGCGGGAATTACTCCTGATATCATGACCATCAGTAAGGCACTCACCGGCGGTTATCTGCCGATGGCTATTGTCTGCACCACAGACAAAATTTACGATGCCTTCTATGACGATTACAACAAAGGCAAGCAGTTCATGCACAGCCACACCTATGCCGGTAACCCTATCGGCTGCGCTACCGCCCTTGCTGTACTCAAGATTATGAAGGAAGAAAAAATTCTCGAGCATGCTGCGGAAAAAGCAACATATTTCCACAATGCGCTCATGGATAACTTCGGCGCTCATAAAAACATCGGTGAAATCCGTCATATCGGCCTGATTAACGCTATGGAGCTTGTTACCGATAAGGATAAGAAAATCGGCTTCGACGGCGACCTGCGTATAGGCTACGAAATTTATAAAAAAGCACTTACCCACGGTCTGTTGCTGCGTCCTCTGGGTAACGTCATCTACTTCAACCCGCCGCTGAATATCGAAAATAAAGATCTGGATAAGGCTATAGCACTGGCTAAACAGTCTATGGATGAAGTTTTAAAGTAAGGAGCAAATAAATGAAAGATTTGAGTATGAAAGAGCTGACTACTATCGCTTTGTTAGGTGTCTTGATTCTGATTTCAGGTTCTTTTAAAATCCCTTCGCCAATTGCCGGTGGCGAATTCCAGTTATCTGCACCAATCGCCGTACTCATCTGCGCCTGCTTCGGCTTTAAACGCTACATTATCGCAGGTATCCTTGCCAGTATGCTGGGAATGATGCTCGGCATGCACAACATCATCAACGTACTTGTACAGATGGTATTCCGCGTTGTTGCCGGTGGCACCATGGCCCTGCTCGGAACTAATCTGCTTACTGTTGCTGTCAGCGGCCCGCTCGGAACCTTCGCTGCCCGCCTCGTACTGTGGCAGGTTACCAGTGTAAACTGGATGGTACTCACAGCCGCAGCCTTCCCCGGTATGATTTTTACCGCAGTTGCTGCCGGTGCATTCTATAAGCCCGCAAAACAGCTGCTTACCAAAGTTGCTTTGCTCAGAGGCTGATAAATAACAGCAAAAAGAGGCTCTCCTTAGGGAGAGCTGGCGCCCGTCAGGGCGACTGAGAGGGGTCTGCATTCTTTGCGCTAAAGAATAACGTGAAGTTTTGCACACCCCTCTCCGTCATCGCTAAGCGATGCCACCTCTCCCCAAGGAGAGGCTTTTCATCAGCTAATTTTGTCAAACACCGAATTCAAAACACAAAGGAGATTTCCCTATGCCTTTATACAGCATCAAAATGCGCGCATCCAAAGGTGATTTACATGTCAGCGGCGCAGAACGCATTATCCCGCAAGCCGATATCAGCAGCGCTGTCAGCGCACTTACCGAGCGCGCTCTGCATCACGGCCTCGGCCGAGCAGACTTCATCAACGTCAAAATGGAAGAGGTCGCACCGGAAAAGCTGCAATATCTCGACGCTCTGCCTGTCAGCAAACGTCCTGCCGACACAGTAGAGGAAACCTATAAAATCATGAAGAAAATGCTCTGCGAGCTGGGATTGGAAGCCAAGGCAGATGCATTAATCGACCTTCTGCGTCACAACCATCCTATACGCGGTGCAGTTCTCTATGATGTCGCCACAAACTCCAGACTTGAACCCGACCACGAGCGAGGCATCCGCGTAACCTATATGGATGCCGAAGGAGCAGCGAGCAACTGTAGCGGTAAAAACCATTTCCGTGAAGCCATCGTATTGGCTACCAAAGTTGTTAACGCCCCCGGCATCATCGCCGAGCTGTGCCTTTCCGATGATCCCGATTACCTCGTCGGCTACCTAGCTTCCTTAAAGCATGGTTATGTACGCCTCATGCCGATGAAGGAACTGGGCAATCCGCACGGTGGCCGTGTATTTATCTTTGACAGCACCAAGGCTAAGGCCGAGGATGCTATCAATTACCTGGAAAAGCAGCGTGTACTTGTACGCGGACTCCCAGTTGAAAAGCCTGCTAATCCAAACCCGGAGCAGATTTTTGCTGACGAGCTGAAACAGCTTAAGGAGCAGAATCTTTACCGCTCCCTGCGCACCATGGACAGTGAGCAGAGTAAATACATTGAAATGCAGGGACGCAAGGTTTTAATGCTGGCCTCCAACAGCTATCTTGATTTGGCAGCAGATACCCGCGTTAAGCAAGCCGCTGCCGAAGCTGCGCTTCAATGGGGTGCAGGCAGCGGCGGCAGCCGTCTGACTACCGGCAATACCGCACTGCACGAAGCACTCGAAAGCAAGCTGGCACAGTTCAAGGGTACGGAAGCAGCATTAGTATTCAACACCGGTTACATGGCCAACGTCGGCATTATTTCCGCCCTCTGCAACAGTGAAAGCGTTATCTTCAGCGACGAATACAATCACGCCAGCATCATCGACGGCGCACGTCTTTCCAAAGCGCGCATCGTTGTCTATAAGCACAATGATATGCAGGACCTGGAAGCGAAAATCCTTGCTACCCCCTGCAGCAGGGGATTGATTGTCAGCGACGCAGTTTTCAGTATGGACGGTGATATCGTCGACCTGCCTGCTCTCGTCGCACTCGGCCAAAAGTATCATCTGCTCACGATGATTGACGAAGCACATGCCACCGGCGTTATCGGCAAAACCGGTCACGGTACTGTTGAGCATTTCGGCAATACCGTTCGCCCTGACATTCTCATGGGTACGCTCAGCAAAGCACTCGGCGCCGAAGGCGGTTACGCCTGCGCCAGCAAGGTAATCATTGAATATCTCAAGAATAAAGCTCGCAGCTTTATCTTCGCCACCTCGCAGACTCCTGCAACGCTCGCTGCTGCATTGCGAGCAATCGAGGTACTGAAGGAAGAACCGCAACGTGCGCAAAATCTGCAGCACAACGTAGAGTTTTTCTTAAACGCTCTACATGCTGAAGGCGTAGAAGCCTACTCTCCCACCGCCATCATTCCTATTATCATCGGCGATGAGAAGTCCGCTCTGCAGGTTGCTGACGAGCTGTTGGCAAACGGCGTGCTCGCCCCCGCTATCCGCTATCCGACGGTAGCAAAGGGTACTGCGCGCCTGCGCGTTGCCCTCATGGCAACGCACACCGAAGCGGAGCTGTCGCAGACAGCGAAGCTGATCGGTGCGGCAATCAGAAAGTATAAAAAATAAAGCACCAAAAGGCAAGGCCTAGGAACATACATCCTAAGACCTTGCCTTTTAATTTTTATAAACCAGCTTATTTATGCTCAGCTATATCCTCGGCATCAAGCACCTTGATGCCATACTTAGTAAGCAGCCGGGCGAACACACCCTGCCCTTTTACCTTCTTGCCGCTGAAGCTGCCGTCATATATTTCCTTCACGCCACAGCTGGGACTGCGTGATTGCAGAATTGCCAAATCCACCTTTTTTTCCAAAGCAGCTGCCAATGCTGTCTGCGCTCCCTTGCGAAATTCTGCATCCACACTGATGCCTTCCTTGTTCGTCACTATGCCTTCAACCATTTCCGCCGGCAAACGCGGTGTAGAGAGCCCGCCCAACTGCTCCGGGCAAACGCCGATAACCTCATGTCCTTCGATAAAATCCAACACGCTTTGATTTAAGTTATTACCACCGTTATACTTACAATTTTTGCCCAACAAGCAGGCACTCACGAGAATCTTCAAAGAAACATTCCTCCGTTATTGTAAAAATAAGCTGCTAACATACCGGATGCTAACAGCTTATTTCATTTTTATTCTTCCTTGCTTATTTCTACAGGAACTTCCGGCAGCTTGCCATCAATGCTGCGGAATTTTAAAACCGCCTATACCGATAAGAATACGTGGATTTTTCGTCAAGCCGGAAATAATATACGCCACGTTTGGGGGTGCCTTCACATAACAGGTCTTAGCCGCAATAATAAATAAAACCAGGGAAATAATAACGAGAAAAACAATTCCATAAGTCAAAATAATTCCCCCTTTATCATCTAAATGCTTTAAGTAAATCATAACATAGGCAAAACTTAAAGACAAGGGAATTATTTGTTGCATTTTGAACATTAGCACAATGTATTAAAAGTATACGATAAAAACAGGATAATCTTTTTACAGCAATTAATCCAACAATCAAAAAAGTTTTGGGAAGATTCTTCGAAGCTTTGCGGTCTTGCTAAGTTAGGCAGAGCAACAATTTCTAAACACATCAAAATATGCTTCAAACCAACAATTAAATACCTCACATTAACAACAAAATATGCTCGTGGTAAAATCATCATAATTTATCAGAGGACTTGTAGCGCTCAAGCTATTGAAGCGGGATAGGATTCAAACGAATTTCATCCCGCTTTTTTAGATAAATTATGGCAACACTCAACCCATAAAAGCTCTCATAGCTACTTAGGTAACGAAAGGAGTTTTTACAATGCAAATCAACAAACCAGATAACACTTTACAAAATATTTCCGTCGGCAGCAAAGAAATCAATGCAGCGCGTGTCGCCTTTTTCCTGCCCGGCTTCGTCATTTCCACCTGGGCACCGATGATTCCTATGGTCAAAGCACGCCTGAAGCTTGAAGCGGATGTACTCGGTCGTTTGCTTCTGTGCATCGGTATCAGCGCTTTTATCTTTATGCCTTTGGCCGGCGCACTCGTACAACGCTTTGGCTGCAAAAAAGTCGTCATCACAGGTGCAACGCTGATGGCACTAATTTCCGTGCTGCTTTCTTGCCTGCCAAACATCTGGAGCTATGCCATTGCACTTGCTTTTTTCGGGGCAGTTATGGGCGCAACGGATGTCAGCATGAACACCAATGCCGTTATTGTGGAAAAGCTTGCCGGTCGCAGACTACTCAGCGGTATGCATGCCTTTTGGAGTATCGGCTGCTTTGCCAGCGCAGGTCTTTTCAGCGTTTTGGCATCTTCAGGCTCAAACGTAACACTCATCGCCACACTACACTGCGCTATCGTTTTAGCGTTACTGGCAGTTTTCGGCCGTCACTTACTGGATTATAAAAGCCCCGGCAGCGAAAAGGCCTTTGCTATCCCAAGCGGCATTGTTATCGTTTTAGGCATTCTCGCCTGCATTTCCTTCCTTGTTGAAGGTGCAGTTATGGATTGGAGCGGCGTACTGCTCACCGAAGTGAAAAATATGGATATAGCGTTGGCAGGCACAGGTTACGCTATCTTTTCCGTTGCTATGCTCATCATGCGTCTTTTAGGCGATAAAACTGTGCAATTCTTAGGCGAACAAAAAGCTGTTATCGGCGGCAGCATCGTCACGGCAGCAGGCTTTGCGCTCGTAGTTGTTTTAGATAACCTGTATCTAAATGCCTTTGCCTTCATTCTCATCGGCCTTGGTTGTGCCAACATTGTCCCTGTGTTTTATTCACTTTTAAAATACCATAAGGGCATGCCTATCAGCGCTGCGGTAACTTCCGTAACCAGTTTAGGTTATACAGGTGTTATTCTAGGCCCCGCACTTTTAGGCTTTGTCGCCCACGGTATCAATATCAGCGCGGTATTCGAACTGGTTGCCTTATTGCTTGTCATTGAAGCAGGAATTGCCAAGTACGTTTTCTGCAAGCTGAAAATGTAAAATACGTCATATATCAAAACGAGCTGATTTTAGCAGCAACGCTAAAGCCTGCTCGTTTTTGATTGCAAAAGTTTTGGGAAGATTTTTCCCAAAACTTGGCGATTCTGTATGAAGCTAGGACAAAACCACCCTCTCAAACTAAAAAAGGACTGGAATTTGAGTTTTTTCTCAA
>ERZ779852.986-NODE-986-length-28642-cov-7.171791_pt1 | contig 28642 bp, 25 predicted proteins | sample MGYA00511559_ERZ779852 | MGnify/ENA primary metagenome ERZ779852 (study PRJEB29588, sample SAMEA2157977) | human gut metagenome | biome: human gut; feature: human-associated habitat; material: faeces | place: Denmark | collected 2008/2010 ...
TATCGGAAATCTAGCATAGCAAGAAAAACGACAGTCGCTTATCCCGAACTCAGGTAGAAACTCAATGGTCTTGCAGACTGGATTACGAATGCCAGCTATGTGCTTGCGGTGATTATTGTTATTGGCCGCATGATTTGGTACTTCGTTTCTAATGGTGCCGATTTTGGTTCCGGCGAATACTGGGTGGAGCTTGTCAACTACTTCCTCAAGACTATCATGATAGCTGTTACACTCGTTGTGGTGGCTGTTCCTGAAGGTCTGCCAATGTCTGTGACTCTGAGCCTTGCATTCAGCATGCGCAAGCTCATGAAGACCAACACCCTGCCTCGCACCATGCACGCTTGCGAGACAATGGGCGCAGCCTCAGTAATCTGCACTGATAAAACTGGTACACTAACCAAAAATCAGATGGAAGTAGCAGAGGCACATCTTGCAAAGGTGGACAACAAACTGATTAGTGAGATGATTGCAGTAAATACTACTGCTAACCTTGAATTTAATGAGCAGAGCAACATTAAGGTTATTGGCAATCCTACCGAAGGTGCACTTCTGCTTTGGCTCAACAAGAATGGCGAGAACTATCTTGACATCCGTAATAACATCAGCGTGATTGATCGATTGCCATTCACAACGGAGAATAAATACATGGCTACCATCGTAGAGTCAAAGGTTCTTGGCAAGAAAGTAGTTTACGTGAAGGGTGCTCCTGAGATTCTTATGGGTATGTCTGATGTAAATGCTACAGAGAAAGCTAACCTTGAGAAGAAGTTGGCAGAATACCAAAACGATGCAATGCGTACTCTCGGACTGGCATATGCTGTGATTGATGAGAATGTCAATGTATTCACAGATGGAAAACTTGCCATCAGTGGTCTCAAATTTGTTGGCATATTTGCTATTCTCGATGACATCCGCGAGGGTGTAAAGGAGTCAATACAAGACTGTATGAGTGCAGGTATCGCGGTGAAGATTGTGACAGGTGACACTCCTGGAACAGCCAAGCAGATTGGTCGTAAGATTGGACTGTGGACTGAGAACGATACAGACAATAACATCATCACAGGTGCAGAACTTGCACAGATGTCTGATAAGGAACTTGAGGAGCGTGCTATGGATCTTAAGATTATCGCACGTGCAAGACCTATGGACAAGAAACGTCTCGTAGAAGCACTTCAGCGCAAAGACCTGGTTGTAGCCGTTACTGGTGATGGCACCAATGATGCTCCTGCACTCAACGCTGCCGACGTAGGCTTGTCAATGGGTAATGGTACAGCTGTAGCAAAGGATGCATCAGATATGATTATTCAGGATAATTCATTCAGCACCATTGCAAATGCTGTCATGTGGGGACGCTCGCTCTACAAGAATATCCAGCGTTTCTTGCTGTTCCAGCTTACTGTAAACGTTGCCGCATGTTTCCTCGTACTCTTTGGCGCATTCCTTGGCACAGAGTCACCTCTTACAGTGACACAGATGCTTTGGGTGAATCTTATCATGGATACATTTGCTGCCATCGCTCTGTCGGCACTGCCTCCTCAGAAGTCTGTTATGAAGGATAAGCCACGTGACCCGAACGCCTTCATTCTTGACCAGTCAATGCTCAAGAATATCTTTGGCGTGGGCGGATTCTTCTTCGCTGTGCTGCTTGTACTGCTTATCATCTTCCAGCACGCAGAGATCAACAGCCTCGCCGACCTTGCATCATTCCACTTCGGCGAACGTAATCCGGTTTCAACCTACGAGCTCACACTCCTATTCTCTATTTTCGTGATGACTCACATGGGCTACATGTTCAATGCTCGCGGATACAACACCGGTGGTTCTGGTTGGAACTTGAAGGGTTGTGACGGCTTCTTGATAATTGCAACTGTTGTGACTCTTGGTCAGATTGCTATTGTCCAGGTACCTTTACTCAATAGTTTCTTCAATGTCCAGCCACTTTCATTGGTCGACTGGATTGTTATCTTTGCGATGGGCTTCCTTGTAACAGGCATACGTGAGGTAAAGCATTTGATCTTTAAGTAACAACTTTTTGTGAAGAGTGGTAAGAATTTGCCACTCTTCACTCCTAAAAAAACATATAATCACATGGGTGACCTACAAAGATTCATAGAGGCACAAGATTCTACTTATGCAGGATATGCTACGGCATTGCAAGAGATAAAACAAGGACGAAAAACCTCGCATTGGATATGGTATATCTTTCCTCAAATTCAAGGACTAGGACATAGCTACAATGCACGGTATTATGCATTGGAAGACATAGAGGAAGCTAAGGCTTACCTCAAGAATGAAATGCTCAATCATCGTTTAAGAGAAATAACCGAGGCCTTGCTGAGTCATAAAGAAGAATCTGCACAAAGCATATTGGGAGGTATCGATGCCATCAAGGTTTGTTCTTGTATGACTTTGTTCAATGCAGTATCTCCTAACGACATCTTCAAGCAGGTAATTGATACATTCTATAATGGAAAGTTAGACAACAGAACTCTCTCAATCATCACACCCCGACAACATGAGCAATAACAATACTCACACTCTTGGAGAAGCACCTTGGCTTCATATTATCATTTCAACAGGTTTTGGCACAGGATTCTTTCCCTATGGTCCAGGCACAGCAGGAGCTTTCGTTGCACTACTGATTTGGATAGGTCTTTATTATCTGTTGTCGCCAATGATGTTGGCGATTGCTACGGCATTGTTGATAGTAGGTTCTCTACTGATAGGCGTATGGACGGACAATGTGATGGAAAAATACTGGGGTGCAGACCCACGTGCGGTGGTTATTGATGAGTATTTTGGCACATGGATGGCTGTTACAGCGGCACTATTTGTCGATGGCTCACCTTGGGATACAATCGGCTTAGCATTCCTTGCATTCGTATTGTTTCGCATTATCGATATAACGAAACCGCTTGGCTGTCGGTGGGTGGACACTCACATTCATGGTGGATGGGGATGTATGCTTGACGATGCGCTCGCTGGTTTCTATGCAATGTTTATCACTATTATTGTTAGAATCATAGCGCAAAGCGCGCTAATAGATTTATGGAACACACACAAACTCTACCAATAAGGTTGTATATTATAGGTAATGGATTTGATATTCATCATGGTATAAACAGTTCTTATTCTAATTTCAGAGAATGGATGTCAGAAAATCATCCTGATACTATGAATAGAGTGGATGAAATATATGGGAGTTGCACCGAGGAATGGTGGTGTGACTTTGAAAATCAATTGGCCTCACTTGATGCGCTTAACTATGGGGAAACAATTGCTTGCCAAAATGAACCGGACTTAGCTTCAGAACATTGCGACCGTATGTGGAATGATGCTGAGATTGAAGTGGAACAAGCATTGGGAAGCCTATTCTCTGATTTGAGAGAGTGTTTTCATCTGTGGATAGAACAACTGAATAATCCTCAAAGTTCACAGACTATAAAAATAGAGAATACCAATTCGTGTTTCTTGAATTTTAATTATACTCGAACCTTAGAAACACTTTACGGAATTAATCCACAAAAAATACTATACATTCACGGATGCGTAGGCAGAGATGAAGAATTCATTTTAGGACATGGAAAAACCTATAAAGAATTAAGTCTGATGAACCAAGAGTCAACACCAGAGCCTCCAGAAGATTTGCCTGTAGACGAATTGGAACGGTTTTATAAGGAGAATGCTAATAGTCACATGCTACATGAACAGCTGGCAGTGGATGCTGCAATAAATGGCGTCGCTTCCCAAAGAAAGCCCGTTGAGAAACTTATCAAGAAACACGAGTCTTTCTTTCGGAAATTGTCCGAAGTGAATGAAATATATGTTTTTGGTTTGTCTCTCTCTGATGTAGATTTGCCTTATCTTGCACACATAAACTCATGCTGCAAAGAAGGCACTTTATGGGTATTTAGTGATTACCGTAATAGAAATGCAGAAAGAATACATAGCTTCTGTTCCTTAAATAACATCAAGAATATGCGGATTATCGAATTAAAGGAATTGAAATATAATAGGCAACTTGAAATCATCTTTCCTGAATGAAATAGCATCATAGAAATATCCGAGTTTTGTCCTACAAGAAAGATTTTGTTAGGACAAATCTCGGACATATACTTTATACTATCGCATCATAATCCACATCAACGTGATGCAGAAGTAGGCGTATAAGCACACCCAGCTCCAAACGGCAAGTTTAGCCATCCAACCTGTGAGATAAAATCCACCACAAGATTGGGTTAGCTTACGCATCTTCTGATGGTGGTCGCTCAGTATTTGAGTCTCGTCTTTGATGTATGCCTCATGTTGGTCGGTCAAGGTTTTCTTGGCATTGTCTGACAGATAAACTTTGATGTTAGCATTCTCTGCACGGGCAATGGCGGCAATGATGCAGTCGACAATAGTGCTGGCACTTTTGGTGGCAGCATCGAAACCGACTTTTACTTCATCAAACTTATCAACAGATGTTGCAAGTGCTTCACGATTGGTCTCAGCCGAGCGGTTGAGCGCCTTGGCATCCTCACTCATCTGCTGGAGTTTTTTCGATTCTTCGTCTATCTCCAATCGCTTCTCGAAATTGTCAACGAGAGTTTCAATCCCCTTACTTGGTTTATCAGAGGAAATAGCTGTACCCTCAATTATGGAGGGCAACAACACGTTGTTTTTTCTACTTTTCAACATAACAATATCGTTTTGGTTACTCATTAAATTCTTCTCTGTCTGCGCATCGGTTTGAATAGCCAGTTGGCCTTCTGAGCACAGCGGTGCGCCCACTTGCAGTCATCCTCATCATCGTCTCTTCCCCAGCCAGAGCTGATACCTCCACCACCTCCATGCGATTCCACTATGGTTGTAGCAGCATCCACATAGCCAGCAAACAAAAGGGCAGCGACATTCATGAGATGAAGCATCTCTGAGGCTGTGGCGTCATCTGGCAGTTCAAGCTCCGAGTGGAACACCTGATTGGCTTCTCGTGGAATGACCACCTCATATTTCTTACCTTCTACATCTATGACCTTATAGCCGACAGGTCGTTGTGGAAGTCTCTGAGCATTCTGCTTTATCTCGGTGGCACTGCTATTGTCAGATTTTCTTGGTGACACTGGCATTGGTGCAGTTTTTTTGACCTCTGAGGTCGACTTAGCTTCTGCCTTTGTGCGCATCTTCGCCCAGGTACTCTCAATGCGTGATACCGTGAGGTTACGACTGTGACCGAGTGACGAGGCGATAAACTTTGAGTTGCCCATAAAGACCGAGTAAGCCTTCACTTGTCCTTTCTTGTCTTTCTGAGGCTTCACCTTGTAGCCTCGTTTCTCAAGTTCTATAAAATAAGTGTCCAGACTAAAGCTGGTCATACCTCTCAGTATCTCGTCGCAATCACGGTTAATCTGTGCCAGATGTTCTTCATGGATATCCGCACTCTGCTTCCATCCTCTTCTTTGGTTCATGATGTTGGCCGCATGGGCAGCGCGAAGTCCGATGAAAGAGACGTCGTTGGTGTTGCCCATATTATCCACACGGTTCGCAAGGAGGTGGATATGCAAAATGCCACTCTTGCTGTCACGATGGAGTGCCGCCACATACTGGCTATTCTTGAGGTTTGTCGGTTTGAGTTTAACCCTCGGTTTGTCTGGTACACTGGTGATGGAGTCGAACACGTTAATCCACTCAGCAAGGAACCGTTGCCAATTATCTATCGTCCAGTCCTTGCTCTCCTCGCTCGTTGGGGATATCTCAAAGGCCAGTGCCGTATCTTTGAGTGGATGTGCGCTGTGGCTGTCCTTACCGAAATAGTGCTGCAACTGCATCATGCGTGACCACATAGCCAGCGGTTCTATGTTATCAGGCAGACTGTTGATTTTGACAACTTCTGCCATCTCCTTGCCCATGGCGTAGTCAATATTGGCTGCACCATGTCTAATTGCTCGTCCTTCTGCAATCATAATTACGTTGCACTAATCTTGATTGAAACGATTCATTATTCCTTTCCATGTGTCGATAAGATTGCCCACCGCTTGCATCCACAAGATTATAAAGCTGATGCTTCCGAACAGTTGAAGATTGAAGTCTTCCGACTTTTTCTTCAACACATTGTTGATGCGGATGAGGTCGGCACGTGCATCGCCCAGAGTATTGATGGCATCAATCTCTTCCTGGGTCATTCTCAGTCTTGGTTTGTGACCAAGTATAAGTCGGCGGCAGTATTCATTGGGCTTCAAACCACAGGCATTGGCTTTCTCTATAATTTCAGCTTTCTCCTCATTGGTGAAGCGGATGGTAAGACGTTCGTCTCGGTTCTTATGTTTAGCTTGACTTTGCCGTTCCATAAAGTTCTAATATTAAAGATTTTACTTTCTTAATTATAATTGGTACAACCCACTGCGAGCCTGCGAGCGGTATCATTCACCATTGGCAAAACAAATGCGACAGCGAATTTGTCTGCCAAAGGTACTTCTTGCAAGATACCCTTATGTTTTTGTCTCTGCAAGCAGATTCTACCTGACTGATAATCTGCCATTAGGCTATATCTGGAAGCTGCATTCATGGGCTAACGAGGCTCGGGCAAGGGCGATTTAATTCTCCCTATGTTTGAGGGTTCGCTATAAGGGGTTGTCATGCGTAGCATACTTACGAAGAATGCCATTCGGTTCTTGCCATATTTGCTGTCTGCCAGCCACATCAGTTGGGGAAGAGACAGCGTCATCTGAAAATCAATGTTTCGTTTCATACTTGTTAATGATTTTAATTTGTACTCATCTGTTTTTACTGTGCGCCTGTGGTTGTTACCTTGGCATAGCGGCCTTGCTCCAGACGCTTGAGCTGACCACTACGAATGAACACGTCTATCCACTTCGCTGCCGTGCAATAATTCTCGTTTATGTCAGCGACCGTTTTGTCGTATTCTGCTTTGGTAAACTCACTAGGTAAAACCTCATAGAGTCGTTTACGACGAACTGCTGCTCTGTTCTCCTTTTTAAGGAATTCCTTTTGTTTTTCAGGAACAGCTAACTTCCGATATACGCTCTTGGCATGTTCAATCAGCGTGTTGGCGATACTGATGGCGGTGTGATAGTCATCTTCGTGGCATACCAACTGGATAGAACCGTCAGGCATACGAGGTGCATTCGGTGTGTAAGTTCCAAATTCTCGTACAATGGTGAGTAGCATCATGAAGCGGAAAGCGACCAGTCCCATTCTGCGAATGACTCCCTGCATACCGTTGTCAATCTCGTCACAACACTCATCATTCCGCTTACGTAGCCAGTCTGTGAATGGTGCTTGCAATAATGGGGGCAGCGAAAACGTGAAATCGCCTCGGCGCATGAAGTCAGTGCGCTCACGCATGAACCGCTCACCCAACTGACGGAAGATGGTGTTCTTGGACAGCGACAGGTCGTTTGTGGCGAATACATCTCTGATGCCTCGACGGAATGGAATGTTGTAAAAACAGAAGCGACTCAATAGACCGTTCTCCGCATCGGGTATGAGTCGGCGCACCTGCTCGGGTGTTCCTGCCAAGGCAACTGATACGCATGGCTCACTGATGTCTACAAACTCTCTGTCCTTACGTCGGCTTTGGTTCACCTGCTCGTGATGGAATGCCTTGCGGAGCACATCGGAGTAGTTTCCGTAATCAGAGCGCAACGTCTGACTGAGCGTATCCCCCTCGGTTTCAAACAGCAATCCTCGCCCTTCGTTGTCGTTGAGAATGTTCAGAAACGAGCTGGCACTACTGTTGGCAGGAATGATGAGCATACGCATTGGCGGTTCCTCTGGTATCTGCCTGTCCTCACCCTTGCTTCGGGCGAATGATGCCATGGTCTCCTTATAGTCCTTCATCTGTCGCTTAGAGATATCGTGCAGCTCATGGTCAATGGGCTTAACAATCTCGCCACACAGAGTCAATGCGCCCTTACCCATACCAGCATCTGCCACAACAAACAGGTAGAGATTAGGATAGGTGATGCGTCCATCATACACACCACGCACATTATGGAAGCAAGCGGAGATACATGCCAGTGTGCCAAGTAGAATCGTGTCACGGTCATCAATGGACACGGCGTTGCTTACGCAGTCCTTTAGAAATGAGGGAAGGTGGTCATAGACCTCATCAAAGAATTGTGGCAGTTCCTCTATTTTTACCATTTCCTCATTATCTTCACCACCTTGGTTATTTGGTAAAATGGTATTTTGATTATTACCATTTAACCGTTTTCCCATTTTACCATCGTGGCTCAGACCATTGTTAAAATGGTTAATTCCAGATAAAGTAACTCCTGCGTTCTTCGCCATGTGGAAAAACGTGGCGATGGTAATGCCCTGACCCTGACCATCAAGACAGGCAGTGTACTGTTTGTCTGTAGTCTGCAGATTGTAGTTATGGTGTAGACTGCTCAGACGGTGATAGTAGCTGCGTCCGCTCTCGCCAAGTCCTTCGGCAAGGGCAAAGCCAAGGTCACACCACTCCTTATAACGGGGAGCGATATCAATACTCATGCGCTCTATCTCTGAAACGATACTGGCTACAGTCGTCTCTGTGTCATCATGTGGTGACACCTTATTATATATGGGAGCAGGGAGGCTCTGTTTTGCGTTAGTGTCAGAACGGACATTCACCCATTCGCTGACGGAAAAAGTTTTCTGCGGCATATTCTGCGTATTTAGGGTTGATATAAACGTTAGGATCATGAGGTAGGAAGCATGCCCTAGCAATATCACTGCCCGACATATCCACTGGTGGAACTCCCGTTTCTCGTAGACAGTTGGCAACAGCACGGAACAGATCCTGATGGCTGTAACCCTGGCTCCACTGACGGATTATCCATTTGATACCGTCACCAGACGGACTGACGAACAGCAGTTCGGTGTCGAAATACTCATGCTCTATGAGTTGTTTCTTCAACCGTGGAATATCCGTCACATGGTCAAAGTCAATGCACAGCAGGTCTGATGGAGTAAGCAGATCCTTCTCGCCGCGTTTGCCGAATAGTCCCGAAAAAGTGCAGTAATCAAAATTGTTGGCTTTGTACAGTTTTCTATCCTTTGGGTCGGTGATACTGCGAAGTTTCTCTGTCCGTGATTTTGCGTAGTTGCCTTTGACATAGCGGTACACATCGGTAAGTCCTATTGCACGGTACGGCATGATGTTGCTGATAGGTCTCTTGAAGAAAGAGAACTGACCATCATCGGGTAGTATTGTACACATGTCAAATCTCCTTTCTTTGTATTGAGTTCGTTCCTTCAAGCAATTTCACTATATCATCGTAGCGATAATACACATTCTGCCCTATCTTGATATTGGTAAGTTTGCCGCTGTTGTTCCATCGCCACAGGGCAGGGAAACTTTTATTTAGCAACTTGGATGTGTCTGTGCGAGAGAGGTATTTCACTCCGTTCACCGACAGTGGCTTGATAGTTTCTCCCTTGAGCGAGATATCAAAGGGGACAACTACGGTCTTTGCCTCCACCATCGCCTGTACCTGCTCTTGGAGCAAGGTCTCAAAATCTTGTTTGGTCATGAAGACCATTTGTGTACTTTCTATTGCATTATACATTTATTGTGCTGTTAATATTGCCCACGCATGCGCCCACTCCTATATAGGCCATGCTGGGGTTATTGGCAACTCGTTTGGCAATTAGGAGTCTTGCCGCGTGATTGCGAGTACAAAAGTAAGATGAAGGCATAGTGGGGTTGGGTAAGCCTAAAAACTATGTTTAGACTTACCCAGTTTTTAAAGTTATTTTGAGTAACTAAAAGTTTATTGGCAAAAAATCAAGCCTTTTGCGGTGGCTTAAAACAAAAAAGAGAGCCCATAGGACTCTCCTGAATGAGGAATATGGAATCTGCTAGCAATCCTCAAATTTCTCTGTTAGCATATTGATGGTTTGTTGAGCGTGCTTGTTATGATTGCCAGCCGCTTTATAATAGTATTTCTCCTTTTTGATATCTGTATATGCTTTCAGTGCTTTGTTGGGAAAGTAATCTTTCTTCATGAAATACTGCACGGCATTATGAAAAGTGGTGTAATCAGTATTATTGTCTACCAGTTCTACGTTTTGAAGAGCGAGAAGAATGTAGGCTATATCCACAGCTGGCACATCTTTCTGACTTAGATGCTCTTTGATGATGCGTTTCACGGCATCCGTTTTTTCTGGTACAATATCTTCGAGCAAAAACACTTTTCTCACATGTCCCGACTTTCCTTTTATCATCATAAGACGTGCAAGAATCTTGGTTGCCCATGTGACGGGAAAGGTTTTAAGCCGTTCTTTCCAGCCTTTCTTGCGAGTATAGTTGAGGTTGATGCTTTGGTCTAAGAGCATATTTACACCAGTCTGCTTTAGAGCATTGTCGATAGAGTCGCAATCTGCACCTCCGATACCGATGAATGCATTGGCAAAGAGGGGAGCACCGTTATCCACAATAAGAAGGTATAGCATACTCAACAGCAACAGATTGCCTTCCTTATTAACATCTGCAAGATTGGCGAGATATTCCTTCATATAAGAGAGGCAATGTATGAGATAGGCTGGTCCCATGACCGTGAGAAAATCTTTCACATCCTTATGTGATATCTCGCCATCAGCAGATAACGTCGCAGTAGCATCATTAAGCAAAGCTGTCTGCTCTGGCTCCATGTCGGCAGCAATCTTGTCTTTGTATAGCTTTTGGGTTATCTCTACAATAGGTGCCAGCAGCTCGTAGGCTTTCTTCTCATCATCAGTATTGTCGCTATTCAGTCCATTGATGATAGTGTCGTTAAACTGCTTAGCAGAATTTGGAAGACAATCTTGCATCAACGCATAGACCTCCTCAAATATGCTCAGATCACCATGCTCAACACGAGACTTAACCGATTGGTAATAGTCCTCATGCTGACGTTTCCAGTCGAGAAGCTGCAGCTTTACAGATGGATGTTCACCTTTATAATTGGCAAGCATATCATCCACATCTTTGGTTGTTGTATGCTTTGTTTTCTTGGTCATTTTATTCTCTCTAACTTATTTTTGCGTTGAAGCAAATTATGTCATCGACAACTGTTTTTCATCAACATATTGGAACTTTAGCCATCTATTTGAACCAACTTTCCTAACCTTTCCTTCATCAAAGGCTTTAGAGTTTAACTATCCATTTTCCGTAAGTTTTACCACCCTCACGTGATATAGAGACTCCAAGCTGATTAATTTTTTCAATTTCACGATTGATTGTGCTGGTAGAAATCCCCGTTCTATTAGCCAACTCTTTAATAGTTATACTTGGATTTTCTAATAATATCTTTACTATAATGGTCTGTCTTTCTGACAGTTCCTTTTTATCATCCTTTTTATCATCCTTTTTATCATCCTTGACAGGAATAATCTGTTCCTCATCATCTGTTGCCTGTCCAACTACAACCTGGAATACCGTTATCAGATTGACATTGAACTCTGGTTTGGGGTTGTTATTCTCATTCAACAGCTCACGTACACGTTTGATGCCACGGTTGAACATATTGACATACTTCATTCCTCGCATAGCTTCGGCCACGAGCGGATTGCGATAGTCATTCACCATAGGGAAGTTCTCTGGGCGTGCTTCTCCATAGAGACCGCCTGCATTCATTATCTCAATATGGTCGTTGTATTGATAAAGTCGGATTGGCATGTTCGACTGATAGTCACGATGCATACAGGCATTCATCATCAACTCACGAAGTGCCTGATACGGATAGTTGTAAACGGTCTTCTCTCGGAGAACAGATATAGGAACAGGACGAGCGGTGACAATGGCATCCCTAATAAATGATTCCAGTTTGGGTAGCATTGTTGATAAGCTTCCCTCAAAACGTCGCTCGTTCAATATCTCTGTTCCGGTATTATCTCCAGCAAAATGTACAAACTGCACGTATGCTCCAGGCATGTAATATCTTGGATTCTTACCAAAGAGTATCAATGCAGCATAAGTGGGGCAGTCGTGCTCCAAATCATAGAGATGTATGGCTGCCATCTGTTCCTTAATATCACGAGTGTCTTCACTCAACACTTCCTGGTCTATCATCTTTGGTAGATAGTCATTCTTGATGTAGTCGACATCAATATCGCTAATCTTGGCGGTGAAGCATGGAACAGCATCAAAGGTGGCAGCATAAGCTGTTCTCTTCTCTATCAGTATTCGCTCCTCTGCTTCTGTGGCTATATCACGACGCGGCCCTATTCGTATAAAGGTTCGACCACGGTATCTATGTGGCGGCATTAGCGACGGAGTCACCTCTGCAACCAGCAAGTCACCTTCTGGGAATGAGAATTTCTCCACCGACATGGTTGGTACAGGTAGTATATTGCCGTTAGAGCGAAGAGCCGCAATATTCTTCATCAGCTCATCGTTTACCTTCAATCCAGACAATCTGCCATCATCATATGCGCCAAGAATAAGATAACCATTCTTCTTTGAATCGGGCAGATCATTAGCAAAGGCACATATAGCCTCCTGCAATTTATCCACATTCGTGGTCGTTATCGTGCGCTCCACACGATAGGTCTCATCGCTATATAGTAACTCTTTGAGTTGTTCTTTTGTTATCATAGTTCAATATTTTTGCAAAGATAATAATTGCATCGCACTAAGCTAGCAAAACATTTGTTCTTTCATCGCTTTTGGCTCATTTGGTGCAATACGTTTATTGTTTCAACATCATTTTTATGAACGCTTGCGCTTGTTCCAAGGTCATATTCTCCACATCTACCTCCGGCTTGGATTCCTCTATATCGAGCAGTTTGCTGTTATTACGGAAGCGGATCTCCAATGGATACATATCTTGATAACCGCTGGTCACATCATTACCTTGTGAGTGTCCCATTGACTCTGATATGTAGAGTTCTTCCACACCAGCCAGTTTGAGATTGGTGGCAAACGAGTGACGTGCCCAGGTGCCAGATACCAGTTTGTCCCATCCCAACACCTCCTTACATATACGTGTCACACGGTCTTTGATATTGGAGTTCTCCTGCACCGTGAGTTTTCTGCGAGCCATTTCATCAGTTTCACCATTGAATATCTGAGGGAAAACATAACCATCCTTCTGAGGCTTGGCACCAATCTCGTCAATGACAACTTGCAATGGGTCGATAATCGGCACTATTACCACCGACATGTCATTACTTCTGGCAGATGTCTTCTTTCGCATGAACTCGAAAGCCTTACCACCTTCTTGAAAGTAGGTACGATTGTAAGTAAGGCGTCCAGCATCAGCCAGGTTGAAGCCGTTGCAAAGGTATTGAGCCAGGAACAAGCCTAGAGAATCGTGTGCTCGCTCCTTATAGCTTGGCGACCATATCTCAGGGTAACGCTTTTCGATGAACACATTATATAGTTCGGTCATTTCGTCAACACTTAGATATGACTGTTGGCGCTTCTTACCACGAGGGATAGATATGAGAGTCTTGTCTTTGTTAGAGAACGGATACATCTCAGCAGGAATATACCCTTCTCTGATACATTCATTAAAAACCACTCGACATGTACGAAGATACATTCCACGAGTTGCATCTGCAATAGGCTTTATCTGTTCACCTTTCACGACACATCCCATCTTCATGCCTTTATCCCACTTGGCAATGATATTCTTATCAACCTTGAAACCGTTCACTTTTCCAATAATCTTATTGAAAGAGTTTAAAGCCCACGAGTAGTTGTCGGCTGTACCGACACGATTCTCTTCTTTCATACGAGCAATTATGCCTTCCCAAACACCGATAAACGATTTGCTCTGTTCTCCCTCCAATTGTGTTCCCGACAAGCACAACCTTATCATGTCAATTGTGAGCTCTTGTGTCTTGTGGAGTTTGACAATCTTATCGCGATACTCCTCAAGTATAGCTTGCCATTCTTTGAATATTGGCATCAAAGCACTACGAGAGTTCTGCACACTACACACAGAGTTGAAATATTTCTCTGTCTGATGAGGAATATTGACAAGCTTATGATAGTAACGTTTGCGGTTGATGGTAAAGCACACAGCAATAGGATACACGTCGGTATCTTTGTTTGTGCGTTTATCAAGCACAAGAGTAAGCGAGCAGTTGTCTACTCGGCTACAAGTAATGGAGTTTTTCAAAGCCTTCATAACCATAATCTGTTGCTATTAAATTCAATTTTTGCGAACACCGTGCGAACACCATGCGAACACCAAACCACATTTTAATGGATTTCATCGCATTTCATTTTCTTGCCACAAAGTTAGCAAATATCTATGACACAGTGATATACAAAGCCAAGAAAAATGAAGTGAAATTCCGTGAAATCATATTTTGTCAGACTCATAATCTGGAGGTCCCAGGTTCAATCCCTGGCTGGTCCACATTGAAAATCAAGCACTTACGAGCTTCTCGCAAGTGCTTTTTTCATGTCTGCGTAAACAAATGGCGTGAGTCGGCGATTTTGGCTCAAAAAATCTTATCGAGTTTCATAGAGTATTTTATTCATTCATTATCATACAGGAAACCTTTATTTCTGCATAAGAATTGGGGCTCGGTAGATCAAAATAGGCGCATAAACACCAAAAACATCACTTAAATATTATATTCCCGTAAAAAAATTGCGGAAATTAAAAACTTTATTGTATCTTTGTCCCAGAAACCTAAAAGAATAAGGTTATGCTCATCAAATTTGCCGTAAAAAACTTCCGTGGTTTTGCCGAAAGAATAGAATGGGACTTATCACATCCCAGCAATTACTCTTTCAACACATACGCCGTTAAAGATGGAGTAATTAAGAATGGTATTATCTATGGACCAAATGGTTCAGGTAAGACAAACTTCAGTGTAGCACTATTCGATATAGTTAATCATCTTACACAGAAATCTAAGAAACCAGACTACTATCAGAACTTTGTCTATGGAGGTGATTCTAATTTGAACGTAGATTTTGAGTATACGTTTAAATTTGACGATCAAACAATTGAATACAAATACTCCAAGAATGTTTTTGGTGCACTTGTCAAAGAAGCGCTGATTGTAGATGGTACTGTCATCTTTAAGAGAAGAATAGGTGCATTAGAGTTGAATGAGCAACAATTCCCTATTAACAAGGACGCAAAACGTAACCTGCAAATGAATGCCAACAGCATTTCTATAGTGAATTATTTGCTGACTTCATATCCTCTTGCCCATGACCATTATTTGATACAAATGCGAAATTTCGTCGATTCAATGTTATGGTTCAGATGTCTGAAGGTTAATGAATACATGGGATTTGACAATGTTGCTACAATCCTTGATGAATACATCATCAAAAACAGATTAGTAAAGGACTTTGCAGATTTCCTTAAGAAGATTAGTGGGCAAAAGTTTGAGTTTGTTCAGTCAAGGACAACAGACAAAATTCTGTTCTGCAAAATAGGGAATGGAGTTATTGCTTTTGACTTGATAGCTTCAACGGGTACACAGTCGTTGAAGTTGCTATACTTCTGGCTAAAAAAGATGAACGAAGCATCCTTTGTCTTTATCGATGAATTCGATGCTTTCTATCATTTCAAGTTGGCTTTTGAGGTATGTAAGCAATTGTTCAATCTTAATTGTCAGGTCTTCACGTCATCTCACAATACCTATTTGATGACGAACGATCTGTTGCGTCCGGACAGCAACTTCATCTTGCAGAACAATAAGATTAAGCCATTACATGCTTGCACAGAGAAGGAACTGAGATTCGGTCATAATATTGAGAAACTATTCCGCGCTGGAGCATTTGAAGTATGATACTGTTTGTGTTTGAAGGCAAAGACGATAAGACTTATTTCGAGTCTATCAAACGGCTTTTCTTCCCAGAGAAGCTTGATACCTTCGTGTGCACGTACAATAGTAATATATACTCACTCTATACCAAGCTCATGGAACATGACGTTCTCAACGGAGCGCTTGAAGTAGATACCGTATCTGTGCTTAAAGAGATTCTTCTTGAAAAGGGTGACGAAACGTTGAAAGACATTAGAGAGGACGAGGTATCTGAAATATACCTATTCTTCGACTATGATTTTCAAGAAAAGGCCAGGACTCTTGAAGAGAACAACAAGAGGCTGTCAGAAATGCTGGACTTCTTTACGGATGAAACAGCGAATGGTAAGTTGTATATCAATTACCCGATGGTCGAGTCGCTCCGCTACACAAAAGAGTTACCAGATAGTGACTATTGGACATACACCGTGACACGTCAACAGTGCCAGGAAGTAAGATTCAAACGCCTAGTTCATGAATTTTCTTTCTATGGCGGAAACTTGGAATATATCATTCTCACCATCAAACCAGCTGATGACGAGACGAAAATACAAGAGAAGATTGATAGTACAAAGACGAATTGGAAGCATCTTGTTGTTATGAATGTCAGTAAGGCGAACTACATTTGTAACGATAAAACTGAAGTTCCTGATGAATCCGATAGTCAGCTGGCAGTCTTCACCAATCAACTCTCCAAATATGTCGAGACGGAAGAATGTAAAGTTGCTATACTTAATGCGTTCCCCATTTTCCTCTTCGACTACTTTGGGAGAAAAATAATTAACGGAATCAAACTACCATAACTATGGCAAAGAAAGTAATAAAAGAAAAGGCAATAGAGGAAGCGTTATGGGAATCAGCCAATAAACTTCGTGGCTCTGTTGAACCATCGGAGTATAAGCATGTGGTGCTGAGTCTTATCTTCCTGAAATATGCACACGACCGTTTTACGGAGCGGCGCAATGAACTGGTAGCTGAAGGCAAAGAGGCTTTTGCAGATAATCCCGTGTTCTATAATGCCAAGAACGTCTTTTATCTGGAACCTGAGAGCCGTTGGGATTTCCTGATTGAGAATGCCAAGCAGAACGATATAGCCATCAAGATTGACAAGGCATTGGCTAAAGTGGAGCAGAGCAACCCTACGCTGAAAGGTGCCCTGCCAAGCAACTACTATGCAGGGCTGTCGCTCGACCGTACCAAGCTTGCGGCATTGCTTGATGAAATCAATAAGATTGATACGCTGAAAGACCCGGAAAATGATCTCATCGGTCGTGTATATGAATACTTCCTCGGCAAGTTTGCCATTGCCGAAGGCAAGGGTAAGGGTGAATACTACACGCCTAAGACCATCGTCAACCTTATTGCCGAGATGATTGAGCCTTATCGTGGCAAGATTTACGACCCTTGTTGTGGTTCTGGCGGTATGTTCGTGCAGAGCATGAAGTTCATCGAGGCGCATCACGGAAACAAGCGCGACATCTCTGTCTATGGACAGGAATATACCAATACCACCTACAAACTGGCAAAGATGAACCTTGCCATTCGTGGCATTGCCTGTAACTTGGGTGAGATGGCTGCAGATACGTTCCATAACGATCAGCACAAAGACCTAAAGGCTGACTTCATCATGGCAAATCCACCATTCAACCAGAAGGCTTGGCGTGCTGAGAACGAATTGAAGGATGATCCACGCTGGGCTGGTTACGACGTGCCTCCTACAAGCAACGCCAACTATGGTTGGATTCTGAATATCGTCTCAAAACTCTCTTCCAACGGAACAGCAGGATTCCTTCTTGCGAATGGTGCTTTGAGTGGTGACGGAACGGAGTTGGCTATCCGTAAGCAACTGCTTCAGAACCATTTGGTAGAGGCGATTGTTATCCTGCCTCATAAGATGTTCTACTCTACAGACATCAGCGTGACACTGTGGATTCTGAATAACAACAAGAAGGCCCGCATGGTGGAGCAGAACGGTAAGATGGTGAAATACCGCAATCGCGAGGACGAGGTACTTTTTATTGACCTAAGATTATGGGTGAGCCGTTTGAAAAGAAATATGTTCAATTCCCAGTAGAGCAGATACAGAAGGTGGCACAAAACTTCCATAACTGGCAGAGAGAGGGTTATGAAAAATTCTATCACAACGAGGCTGGTTATTGCTACTCTGCAACCACAGAAGAGATAGAGCAAAAAGGATGGAGCTTAGTTCCTAGCAAATACATAGAATTCAAAGGTACTGCTGAGGAAATCGATTATGATGGTAAGATGAAGCAGATTCAGTCTGAACTTCGTGGCTTGTTAATAAAGGAAGAAGAGAGCAAAAAGCAACTGAAGGAACTATTTGCAAAGTTGGGCTATGGAATATAAGCGTTTAGGAGAATATATAGAGCCTGTTGACGAGCGCAATAGCAAATTGGAAATAAAGTTGTCGCAAGGTATTTGCAATGAGAAGTATTTCCAAGACCCTCGTCAAGTAGCAGAGAATTCTGCTGCTGATAAGATTGTGCGTCGAGGTTACTTTGCTTATAACAGGGCAACAACTCGTAATGGAGAGAAGATTTCTATAGCTTATCGTGAAGGGCCAGATTGTACAGTATCATCTGCATATCAAGTATTCAGAATCAAGGATGAAGAGAAACTAAATCCTAAGTATTTGTTGATGTGGTATAAACGTCCTGATTTTGATAAATATGCTCGCTTTAGGTCACATGGCAGTGCTCATGAATTCTTTGAGTATGAAGAAATGTGCAATGTTCGTATTCCATTACCATCTATAGAACGTCAGCGTGAAATTGTAGCAGAATATGAAACGCTGACCAACCGCATCCGTCTCAACAATCAAATGATTCAGCATCTCGAAGCCACCGCCCAAGCCCTCTACCGCAAAACCTTCGTCGATAACATCGACAAAGAAAACCTTCCCGAAGGTTGGAGAATGGGAATGTTGGGAGATTATGTTGAACTATCCCAAGGAATTCAAGTTGAAGTCGAAGATCAATCACCCATTAAACATAATGGTTATAATCGCTTCATTAGAATAATAGACTATACTCCCAATACTTCAGAGCCGCCAAGATATGTAAATATATCAAATGAAAGGTATTTCTCTACAAGAGGAGATGTCATTATGATTAGATACGGTGATGCGGGTACTGTGTGCCGCAGATTGGAAGGAATTATCGCGAATAATTTGTTTAAAATAACTCCAATCAAAACACTTACTCGTAATTATGTTTACCATTTCTTAAAGAGTGATACCATACAGAAATTGATAAAGGGTTCTGCCGCTAGTTCTACTATGCCGGCGATTACTCATAAAGCAGTTAAAGATTTGGAGTGCATTATACCACCAATTTCAGTAGTGCAAGAATTTGATACAATCATTAATATCATAGAAAAGGATATTTGCTTAAAATCAGATGAAATCTCAAAACTAACCGAATTACAGTCTTTGCTTTTAGCGAGGATGGGGCAATAAATAATAAAGTATCATGATAGATTTGAGATCGTTTATTGAATATGAAGAAAGAGTTACATCATTATTAAAAGATACAATTATGAATGATAATGGTGCAACGAAAATCCTAAAATCTAACTATTCATTTCGAGATAAAGATAAATTATGGAGTTTTGATTTAGTAGAGTTGGATGGTAACGGTAAAATAATGAAAATATATGAGATAAAGACTCTCACTGCCGTTAGATCTAATTTTAATTATATTTTGCATCAATTAAATACATATCAGAAAAAAACAGACGCTGATGTGTATCTGGTCTATCTCGATGAGAAAGAGAAACTGATAGTAACACATCTAAATAACTTAAAACCAGTACAAGATAAGAGTAAAGAGACTAAGCTAGCAAAGGTTACATCCTTCTCTGATTTCTATAGTAGATTAATAAAAATATGCAGTAATGAGAATGCTGGAGTACAATACTTCTTTAGAGGCCATTCAAAATATGATTATGAATCAATTCCTAGTATTTTTAGAGATAATAATATTGTACATGAGAAGCAGTTGTATTATGAGGCAATCCGGAAAAATCCTTCAGAGTTTACAGAAGATATGAGTACGTTTGACAAATTAGTCAAGATGCAACATTATGAGTTGCCTACGCGTTTGTTAGACATTACCTCTAATCCATTAGTTGCATTATACTTTGCATGCAAAGGAAACGATAATCAAGATGGGGCTTTTCTGATTTTTTCTATGATGGATGAACAGATAAAGTATTACGATAGTGACTCTGTATGCATTCTAGCCAATTTGGCAAAATGTTCCACAGATTTTTCTTTCTCAAAAGACAAAAACTATCTTATTTATGATATTCAGCAAGACAAACCTAATTTCGATGGAAAATATTTAAATGCTGAGGCGACTAAAGAGGTGTTCTGTGTCATGCCAAAACTGAATAATGAAAGAATAATCCGCCAACAAGGAGCTTTTTTTATATTTGGAAAAGGAATCACAAAGGATAAACCAGCTACATTCAAAGACCGACCTCACACAATATTGATTGATGCGGACTATAAAAAGATTATTCTCAAAGAGTTGCAAGTCTTGGGGATTGATGAAGCTACGCTATTCCCTGAAACAGACAAAATAATGAAACAGATAAAATCAAAATCTGACAAATAGGATTACAGTCTTTGCTTTTGGCAAAGATGGGGCAATAAATATTATTGAATTATGAACATTACAGAATTTATTGGCAATTACACAAACCACCCAGTGTTATTTGTTGGTTCTGGTTTTTCTTTTAGATACCTGGCGCATACTTATACTTGGAATGATTTATTGTCAAAAGTATGTGAGGATTTATGGGGGAATGATGAACGATATTTGGATATTAAAGCGAGATGTACAGACAATGGGAAATGCTCATTTGCTAAGGTCGCTACAAATATTGAGACATTATTCAATGAAGCATGAGAGCACGATAGAAACGGTAAATTCAAGGAAATAAATGATATCTTTTATGAGAACATGCGTAATGGTATTACTCTTAGTAGGTTTAAAATATACATTGCTAAGTTAGTTAATTCCCATGATATTAAAGATGGCGTCGAAGATGAAATAAACGAATTGAAAAAAGCAAGAAAAAACATAGGCTCAATCATTACGACAAACTATGATAAATTAATAGAGAACATCTTTGATTTTAATCCTCTCATTGGTAATGATATACTACTGAGTAATCCATATGGATCGGTATATAAAATTCATGGTTGTGTAGACAATATATCCAAAATTATAGTAACAGAAGAGGATTACAAATTATTCGATAAACAATATGATTTGATAAGAGCTCAAATGCTCTCCTTGTTTATTCATAATCCAATTATTTTTTTGGGATATAATGTAGGTGATGAAAATATTAAGAAAGTATTGAAAACGATATTTTCATATATTCCAAATAATACAGAAGAGGCAGAAAAAGTACGAAGGAATTTTTTGTTAGTGGAATACGAAAATGGATCTACGAATTTGGAAATAACCGACCACGACATAGTTATTGATGGTAGTACTATAAGAATAAACAAGTTAAAAACAGATGATTTTTTGTCTCTTTATCGTGCTTTGGCTACAATTAATTTGCCAATATCAGCAATGGATGTTAGAAAGGTACAAACTATTGTTAAAGAAATTTATTCAGGAGGAAGCATAAAAGTTATGATTACAGAGAGTCTTGATGATATGAAAAATGGTGATAGAATTCTTGCTATAGGTTCTTCGAAGACCATCAAATATCAATTTATGACGACATCTGAAATGACACAGGACTATTTTACTATAATAGATGAGTCTAATTCTGCCATTCTGTCGTTAATTAATAAGCAAAAAATCGCAGAAACACAGTATTTCCCAATATATGGTTTTTCTACAATCTGCGATGACATTGACGATGTGGCTCGTCTAAAGCAAATACAGAAGAATAATGTTGAATCATATGTAAGAGAAAAATGCCTTCAACACTCTAATACACATAATTCTGTACATGATATTGATGAAGATACTTCAATTGCTGCATCATACAAGAATCAAGCTATAATGGCCTCAGTCAATTCTGGGAATATTCCTTTAGATGATTTAGAAAAATACTTAAGATCTTTTCCTGTTGAAAAAAGGAAGGACACTGGATATAGAAGGCTTCTTTGTTTATATGATTTAAAAAAATATGATGTATAATGATATACAGACTATACAAACAGCTCTTTTTGAGTTTTATTAAATAATAAAATGTGAGTGTTAAATATTAAATTATGGATAAGTTAGGCAAGATGATACGGATTACCGATTTAAGGTCGGTATGGCCTCATGAGGCAAATGATTTCACTAAGTGGTTAGCGCAGGATGACAATCTTACGCTGCTGGGAGATGCGATAGATATTGAATTGGAACTTGAAGAAAGAGAATCATCTGTAGGTAGTTTCAGTGTGGATATCTTTGCTAAAGAAGTGGGCACTAATCGTCGTGTGATTATCGAGAACCAATTGGAAGATACCGATCACGACCATCTTGGTAAACTGATTACATACGCTTCTGGCAAGGGAGCTGAAGTGATTGTCTGGGTGGTGAAGCGAGCGCGTGACGAACATCGCCAGGCGATAGAATGGCTGAACCAGCATACAGATAGTAACATTGGTTTCTTCCTGTTGGAAATAGAGTTGTGGCAGATTGGTGACTCAGAGAAAGCCCCACGCTTCAACATCGTAGAAAAGCCTAATGATTGGACAAAGACGATGAAGTCTATTGAAGGACTATCCAATACTGATTTGCTGAAACTTGAATTTTGGACAGGTTTTAATGATGCGATGAGCAATAACAGTGATTTTACTCGCAATTTCCATGCACGAAAGGCGTCTCCTCAGCACTGGTATGATTTGAGCATCGGTAGTTCTGCATATCATGTAGGACTAACCATCAACACCCAAAAGCAAAACATAGGCACAGAGATATACATCAATGACGACAAAGAGTTGTTTGAGCGATTCAAAATGCATAAAGATGAAATCTCTACGATGTTGAATAGCGAAGTGGAATGGCGAGAGGCAAAGAAGGCTTGTCGCATATTCATTACTACCAATATCAATCCTAAGAAACGAGAGTATTGGGCAAAAGCCTACAATTGGTTCTTAGAAAAAGCTATCGTATTTAAGGATATTGCATCCAAATTTGACAGATAAATCATAAGCCTATGTCACACTTTAACGAGCATACGCTAGAAATGGCCATCATGGAGCTGTTTGAGCAACAGGGCTACAGCTACGTGAATGGCGAGACGATACACAAGGAGCAAACGGAGGTGCTGCTGCGTGATGACTTGCGGATGTATCTGACGGACAGATATGCCCATGAGGGAATAACACTCTTGGAGGTGGAGCGAGTCATGGCGAAACTTACGGCAGACAATGGTGCTCCGCTTTATGAGCAGAATGCACAGACGTATCGCTTGATGATGGAGGGTTTTGCCATCAAGCGTGAAGATGCCTCACTGCCAGACTTGTTCGTGGAAGTGATAGACTTTAAGGATGTTAACAGGAATATCTTCAAGATTGTCAACCAACTGGAGATAAAGGGACTGGAGCGACGCATTCCTGACGGCATTGTCTATGTGAACGGTCTGCCCGTAGTGGTACTGGAATTCAAGAGTGCAGTGAAGGAAGACACTACCATTATGAATGCCTACACGCAACTGACAGTGCGCTATCGTAGGGATATTCCTGAGTTGTTTCGCTATAATGCTTTCGTGGTTATCAGCGATGGCGTGAACAATAAATACGGTACGCTGTTCACGCCTTATGAGTTCTTCTATGCTTGGCGAAAGGTGGAGCGGACGGATAAGGCAAATGATGGTATCGACTCCTTGCACACCATGATGAAAGGTCTGTTCCGTAAGGAGAGACTGCTGAGCGTGATGAAGGACTTCGTATTCTTCCCTGATACCTCGAAGAGTGAAAGGAAGATAGTTTGTCGCTATCCGCAGTTCTTCGCCACACACAGGCTTTACGAAAACATCTTGGAGCACTCACATATCAACCTGCATGGTGATGGAAAGGGTGGCACATATTTTGGAGCAACAGGCTGTGGCAAGAGTCTCACGATGCTATTCCTTACACGTATGCTGATGCGAAGTCGGCATTTGGCTTCACCTACTATCATACTTATTACTGACAGAACAGACCTTGATGACCAGTTGTCTGCACAGTTCGTGAATGCCAAGCAGTTCATTGGCGACGAAACAGTCGTAAATGTTGAAACACGTGAGGAGTTAGGCAAGAAGTTGAGAGGACGAAAGAGTGGTGGCGTATTCCTGACAACTATACAGAAGTTCAGCGAGGATATCAATCTGTTGTCTGACCGTGCCAACATTATCTGCATCTCCGACGAAGCCCACCGTTCGCAGACGAATGTGGAACAGAATGTAACCATTACTGATAAAGGCGTAAAACGCAGTTATGGCTTTGCCAAGTATCTGCACGACTCCCTGCCCAATGCCACTTACGTGGGGTTCACAGGAACACCTATTGATGCCACGATAGATGTGTTTGGAGATGTAGTAGATTCCTACACCATGACAGAATCGGTGGCAGACGGTATCACCCGACGTATCGTTTATGAAGGAAGAGCCGCCAAGGTGTTTGCTGACCACAAACAATTGGAGGCGATAGAGGCATACTATAAGGAGGGCACTGAAAAACTACCGTTATTTCCATTTTATCGGCGTGGTCATGCGTCATTATCGGGCGTTTACGAGGCGTTCTGGCTACGATGTGTGGTGAGAGTAAAAAGCAAAAATCGTCCCCGAGAAGGGCTTGGAACGCTTCCAAACGGCTTTCTCGGGGACGTTTTGGCTGATATGTAGGTTTCCCTACGTTTTTCTTACATTATTCTGATAATTCGCTTCAGATTTGCGGCAAAAATGGCCATTGCGCCCTGCAGTTCCATACTGGCGAGTCCGTACGACATGGCTCTGTCGTACCCGAAGACATTCTTTAGCTCTGCGTTTTTGGCTTCTATCATGTACCGCTTACGTTGCAGGTAAACAAACTCGCTGGTCTTCTCGTATTCCATCTGCTTCTTATGCGTATTTGCCAACACCCTGACGCTATAGGTCTTCTTCTTGGCTCCCGGTTTGTAGCACCCTTCCCTTAGCGGACAGACCTTGCACCTCTCCACATCGAAACTGAAGACGATAACGGGGTTATGGTATTTTCCTGGGACATTGGTCTTCTGCTGCGGTTTTGACCTGGAAACGGCCATGTGTCCGGCCGGACAGACGAACATTCCGGCATCCTTGTTATAGTCGAAGGTAGCGCCCTTCCTTGTACCGTTGCTGATGACTGGGTTGAGTGGTGAACAGAGTTTTATATCCTTGTTTTCATTTTCGTTTTTATCATTTATCATATCCAGATTTGCCTTTGACGAGTAGGCTGTGTCGCCGATGATGGTGTCTATCTCGACTCCGTTTTCCTCGGTCTTCTCGACGAGCCGTTCCAGCATCTTTCCGTCATCAGCCTCGCCGGAGGTGACATCTGCCGCCACGATGATACGCTCTTCGCTCATGACCAGATGGGTCTTGTAGCCGAAGAAGCTGCGCGACTTGGTCTTGTGCCCGATACGGGCGTCGGGATCCTTGGATGTTACGTACCGGATTTTGGCGTCGGCGATGATCTCCTTGAGCAGGTTCAGACGCTCCGACACGGCCGGCATGGCGACCAGCGGAGGGGCAGCCTCGACGGCGGCCACATAGTCGACCGCCGTGGACAGTACCACCGGGAACTTCTTCTTTTCGGACAATCCGTGCAAGTCAGGCAATTCAGGCAGCTTGAAACTTTCATTGATGGAGTGTACAATCCGTGTGGTCTGTTCCATCTGGTATGTCAGATAGTCGGTGGCGTTGACGGAATTTGACCTTGACAGCGAATGGGTGGCATCTACGAAGAAGCGCTTCGACTGTATGATGCCCTTCTCCAGCGCGATGCATACGGTCTTCTTGATCAGCATGTCCATTATCTTCGTATCCTTCAGCCGCTGCCTGCGGAACTTCGACAGCAGGCTCGGGTCTATCAGGTTCGTCTCCTCGGGGCATAGGCCGAGGAAATACTTGAATGAAAGGTCGGTCAACGTGCGCTTTACCACATCCACATCCGAGATACTGTAGATGGTCTTCAGGAGGAGATACTTGAACATGCGTATCGGGTCCTCTGCCATACGGCCGTTGTAGGAACAATACTTGTCCTTGAGCTCGTCATAGACGAAACTGAAATCCACGAGTTCAGTAATTGAACGCAGAAGATGGTCCTGCGGGACTAACAGGTCATACAACTCCGAATAATTGCTGAATTTTATTTGCTTTTGCTGCTGTAACATATGCCTTTATTTTATGTAAAGATACGAAAAAACATTGACATATGCAACTATTTACCCATCTATTATCCAGCTATTTGCAGGGGATGGGGGACTTTTTCAGTGCCCTCTATAAGGAATGTGAAGAGCAAGGTGCCAATGAATACCAAATTGAGGAAAGCAAGAAGGCGGTGACACAGATGAACAAGATTCTGGGTGACCCGAACCGATTGTCAGTGGTGGCACGAGATTTCATTGAGCACTACGAAAAGCGAATAGAGGAAGGAAGCACCGTTTGCGGTAAGGCAATGTTTGTGTGCTCAAGTCGCGAAATAGCCTATGACCTGTATAAACAGATTATTGCCTTGCGCCCCGAATGGGAAGAGAAGATTGGCTCGGAAGACCAGACACCAGTAGAGCGCATCCGATTGGTGATGACTCGTGAGAAGGACGATGAACCGAAACTGCGCGAATTGATAGGTTCGGATGAAGACAGAAAAGTACTTGATGTGCTGTTTAAGAATCCAGACTCTAACTTCAAGATTGCTATCGTCGTGTCTATGTGGATAACAGGCTTTGATGTGCCTTGTCTCGACACAATGTATATTGACAAGCCTTTACAGAAACACACGTTGGTACAGACCATTTCGAGGGTGAACCGTGTGTATGAGGGTAAGGATAAAGGGCTGGTGGTTGACTACATCGGTATCAAGAGCAACATGAACAATGCGCTGAAACAGTATGCCGGTGGTGGTGATATGGGTGACAATGTGGAAACCATCGAACAGAGCGTGACGATGGTGAAAGACGAGTTGGATATCCTTCGCCGAATGTTCCATACTTTCGATTATAGCAAGTTCTCAACGGGTACACCATTGGAACAGTTGGAATGCTTGAAACATGCGGCAGAATTCGTGCAAGTTACGGAGAAAACGCAAAACCAGTTTATGGGACATACCAAGAAACTGAAATCAGCCTTCAACCTTTGTTCCAACCATGAGACAATCAGCGATAAGGATCGTGAGGACATCCATTTCTTTACAGGAGTGAGGTCTATCATCTACAAACTGACAAAGGGTGATGCTCCCGATGCCTCGCAGATGAATCGCAAGGTGAGCCAGATGATAGCAGAAGCCTTGAAGTCGGACGGAGTGGAGGAAGTGGCTCAGGTGAATGCGAACACAAAGGACCTGGACTTGCTGAGCGAGGACTACATGACGAGGCTGGAGAAACTGAAGTTGCCCAATACGAAGGTAAAGTTGATGGAAAAACTGCTTCGGACTGTTATCACCGATTTCAAGAAGGTCAATAAGATGAAGGGCGTGGATTTCACGAAACGCCTGAATGCGTTGGTGCAGAGATACAACGACCGTAGCGACAATGCCGTGTTTGCCGAAGAGGTGCTCAATGAAGTAGCCAAGCAGATGGCAGAACTGCTGAAGGAGGTAAACAAAGAGAAGAAGTCGTTCAAGGACTTAGGCATTACCTACGAGGAAAAGGCTTTCTATGATATTCTGAAAGAGATAGCTCATAAGTTCGGTTTTGAATATCCAGAAGACAAACTGCTGACGCTGGCAGCTGCCGTAAAGAAGATGGTGGATGACAAGTCGAAATATACCGACTGGGCCAATCGTTCTGACATCAAAGCAGAACTGCAAATGGACTTGATTCTGATATTAGCAGAGCATGGTTATCCTCCTGTTCCGCAGGACGAAGTCTTTAAGGAAATCTTTGAGCAGGCTGAGAACTTTAAGAAATATGAGCAAGCAGATGAAAATGATACGAGAAAAACAGCTCCAGTCATTTCTATGTATCCTCAATTTGAGGAAGAAGAAGGAATGATGATGGCAGCTGAACCATTTGAGTGCTATAAATGGAATCGCTTTGATCAGGACATTATAGATTTCTTTGGTGGAGATAAAACCATTCTTGTTGGATGTACCAAGAATAAGAAACAGAAAGACTGGATTCTCACGCATAATATATATAATGTAAGGTTGGGTAAGACTAAGGGGTCTATGGAAGAGCATAGAGAGATGTTTGGAAGAACGTCCCTGTTAGTCCTATATGAATTTGGTAAACCTGACAAGCTGTCTGCCTATACTGTTGCAGGACATAAGGAGATGGGGAAGGAAGAACTGAAAGCGATGGACTATCCCAACAAGAATCCTCGCAGAAGTTACATGACTTTCTCTATAGAACCACTCGACATAGATTTAAGCCTTTTGGCTAATCATCGTCTAATAGAGAAGCTGATAGAGATAAATCCTGGCAATGTAAAGGGAACGCCTGTGTTTATAGAACCATGACTTCAAATAAATGAATATACTCTTAGAACTGTTTACACATTTTCAGAAGTTCAAGAGTTTTTACGGAAAAAGACTCTAGTTATCCTCTTTAGATATATAGAATTGGAAAGGGAAATACCACATCGAAAGATTGTCCTGACTTCGTCATCGTGTCACCCAAAATTCTTCGTCAAAGAGTTTAGCTATTTTCTGATGTCTTGCCATCAGCATTGTTTGGGTGTAAACCTCCTTGTT